>Ga0116223_10000278_pt1 | contig 66196 bp, 64 predicted proteins | sample Sb_taG_3_FD_90092 | JGI IMG/M metagenome (GOLD analysis project Ga0116223, IMG submission 90092) | Peat soil microbial communities from Weissenstadt, Germany - Sb_50d_a_PC metaG | ecosystem: Environmental > Terrestrial > Soil > Wetlands > Peat | place: Germany: Weissenstadt | collected 2010-09-21 | reverse complement strand
TCCATTCCTCTGCTCTGCTACTGTTCTTCATTGGCTGGTCTCCTTTTTGCACTTCGAGTGCGCTGCGGACAGCATCTTAAGCTCGTTCCGCGAGACCAGCCGTCTCATCCCATCTGAAGCCGGAGGGATTTTGCGGGGCTTACGGCACGAGTTGAACTCGTGCCCTTTCCGGAACCTCTGGCGCAGGCGGGGAAGCTCCGCATCATTCAAGGGGGTGGAATGGCTTTTTCTGTCTTCGGACTGTGGATTGGATGGGGCGAATTGGGGACTGGGAGCGGCTGCGGCGTGGTTGCGATCGGGATTCGAGGAGGTCCCAGGCCTGCTTGTATTTCTCGTGTTTGTGGCCCTTGCGGTGAGGTGTGAGAACGACGGCGCTTTGGCCTTCGAGTACGCGGACGGGGAAGAAGTACCAGATATCGTCGGGGACGATGTAGATGGCGAAATAGTCGAGATCGGCCGCAGTGTAGGGACGCTGGTGGGCAGCGACGAGAGTGCAGCGATAGGCAGAGCCGATCCAAGTCTCGGTGCACTTGACCTGCACGCGAAGAAAGCGTCCGTTGTGCTCAATGGAGACATCGTAGCGGGCGGAGTCTCCCCAGGGTTTTAAAGCGTTGAACCCACGCTCGACGGCGCGAGTCATGAATAGCAGCTCGACCCATTCGCCGCGCTGCTTGTAAGTTGCGAAACCTTTTGCTCCCATGGTTCGGCCCAAAAACACGAAAGGCGCAAGCCCGGAGGCTGCGCCTTTGGTCCCCTTCAGAAATTTTAGTCTATATCTCTATTTTATCAATTTGAGGTGGGTGAACCGGCAAGTTTGGGGGAAATATATCTGCTTTGCGGGCAAGGGGATGGGGGGAATCGGGTGCTGTTTACCTATTGACAAGATTTTGCCGAAAACGGGTCGCTCGGCTTTCTCAATCTGCTGAGAGACTCTTTTCCGTTCCGTGACGATAGCATCCCACACAGCGGCTGAAGCCGAGACTGTTCTGCCGCACTTACGGTATCGCTGAAGCGGTGCCCTGATACGAATCGCGAGTTTTCAACAATCACGAGTCTTTCAGCAAGAGGTCATGCGCCGAATCTCTCGGCGGCGCGGGCTTTGGCTTTGGCGGCTTCTTCTTCGCGATTCTTGGGCGGAGCAGTGGTTTCTAGCGAGCGAAGGAGGCGGATCGAGATGGCGGCTACTTCATCGATGGCGGCGAGGAATGCCGGCTCGTTGGCCTTGGAGGGTTTGTTGAAGCCGGTGATTTTTCGGACGAACTGAAGTGAGGCAGCGCGAACTTCATCGTCGGTGACCGGGGGATCGAAGTTGAAAAGAGTTTTGATGTTTCTGCACATATGAGGCCACCTCAGGCGCTATGAGATCGAATCAGAGATCCCGGCCACACGCCGAGCATCGTTCCATTGTTGCTCCAGCCGCAATTCCGCAATCCACTTTTCCAGATAGGAATTGTCCAACGACTCCCATCGCATTCGCAAGATGCCGGCCACATCTTCAACGTGCCTTTGCGATTGCGCCAGCTTGGACCACTCCAACTTGGAGACGATAACGTCCTCTGCACTCGCCACAAAAAGAGAAAGATCAAGCAGGTTAACCAACTTGCGACGGCGGAACTCTTCTCGGCTGAACGAGCGGGCCTTGCGGATTATCAAGTCGATTTTCCAGCCTGTCGCAAAATCAATCACGTTGAACAACGACTGTCGCTTGTCGGCCTCCAACGCGGCATCCAAGTCGACATAGTACTCGTTGCTTGGCAGGCTTTGGACGAACGCTCGTAACTGCGCCGGAGTGGCTTCGATTACCAGGTCGATGTCACGGGTTGACCGAGTAGCGCCGTAGTAGGCGCTGGCAAAGGAGCCCGAAAGCATATAGGCGATTCCGGCCCGGTCGAGCGCCGTTGTGATCTTCTGGAATACCTCTGAGATGCTCATTGCAGGCCGGACGGTAAGGGCTCCGGCAGAAATGCCAGCCTGAGGAGTTCACGCGCGACTTGAGTTTCTGTCCAGCCGGGATGTTCGCACCGGATCCTGGCCTCGGCCAATGCCCGGGCAAACAGGCTCATCTCCAGCGCCATCAGCAGACGCTGTTCCCCTGTCATCGCCAGCTGAATTTGGAGTAGCGCCCGTTGCGCCAACGGGTTTGTATCGGTTACAGACACGGCCCACATGTTACCACTTAGCCAGTTGGCCGACGTAGGTCGACAGGTGCTGAAATGGGCCAGTAGAGTAGCACATGCTCCTTGGTTGGCTTGCATGCGCTTGTCCCCGGAGGTATGATTCGCGTCTGTCGCGCGCCGAAGAAAACGCTCTCCCCCGCTCCGCTTCGGAGCACCGGACTATTCTGCGCAGAATCACCACTGGGAGCTTGCAGTGACATCTTCCGTGCGTCCGCTGGCCGTGGACGAACAGGTCGGCGGCTACAAGATTCTAGGTACTGCCGGTGTGGGCGGGATGGGCATTGTCTACAAGGCCCTCGACCTCAAGCTCAACCGCACGGTCGCGCTCAAATTCCTGCCCAATGACCTGGATGTTGCCTCGAAAGATAAAGAGCGCTTCCTGCAGGAAGCGCGGACGGCCTCGGCTCTCGACCATACCAACATTGGAGTGATCCACGGGCTGGAACAGACTGCGGACGGCCACACTTTCATCGTGATGGCCTACTACGAGGGGCTGACCCTGGCGGAGAGGATTCGGCGCGGGCCCGTCCCCGCCAAAGAAGCGGTGAGCATTATGGTGCAGCTCTTGCAGGGGCTGGGCGAAGCCCACGAGCACAGCATCGTTCATCGCGATATCAAGCCGTCGAACGTGATTCTCACGCGGCAGGGCGTGGCAAAGATTGTGGACTTCGGGCTGGCCCGCGTCTCGAGCAGCGCCGCCACTACGCTCAGCGCGGGGCCGGTGGGAACGTTGGCTTATATGTCGCCGGAGCAGGTGCGGAACGAGCCGCTCGACCGGCGGACGGACATCTGGTCGCTGGGGGTTGTGTTCGAAGAGATGCTCACGGGAAAACATCCGTTCGAGCGGGACAACATGTCGGCCGTGCTGCTGGCCGTTCTCGAGCAGCCGCCGCCGGTGGAGGGGCTCGATCCGGTGCTGGCGGCGATTGTGTGCCGGGCGCTGGCCAAGGATCGCACGCATCGCTACGGCGATTGTCGCGAAATGCTGGCCGACCTGGAAGCTGCGAGGCCCGCCGTGGACGCCATGCCCAGCGCGGCTTCGGCCCGGGATCTTAAAGCTTCGTCGCGCGATCTGCGGCGGGCGCTCGAGCATGCTTCTTCGACACGGGCCACGGTGACGCCCGTCGACCGCGCGCGGCGCGGGGCGGTTGAGTTGATTGCGGTGGTTCTGCTGTTGCTGGCAGTCTCTCTGCTCATTCCGTCGGTGCGCCAGCGCGCGGTAGCGCTTCTTTCCCCTGGTGGCGGAGCAGAGAAGCACATCGCCGTTTTGCCTTTCGACAATATCGGCAACGATTCGGCGAATGAGGCGATCTCTGAGGGACTGATGGATAGCTTGACCAGCAAGCTGTCGAACCTTGACTCAGGGCAATCGGGAGAAGGCCAGCAGTCGCTGTGGGTGGTGCCGGCTAGCGAGGTGCGGCGGCGCAAAGTCAGCGATCCGGAGGCGGCGCTGCGCGAGTTCGGAGCGACGCTGGTGGTAAAGGGCAGCGTGATGCGCGATAGCTCCGGCGTGCACTTGACGGTGAACCTGATTCGAACCAAGGACGTGCGGCAGGAAGGATCGCTCTCGCTGCAGGATCCGGCCGGAGATTTTGCGGCGCTGCAGGATCAGGCGGTTTCGGGGCTGGCGCGGCTGATGCACGTCGAAGTTCCGGCCGCGGCGCTGCACACTGCCGAGGGTGCCGCTGCGCCGGCTGCGTACGAGTCATACCTGAAAGCGCTTGGGTACATGCAACGCTACGACAAGCCGGGGAATCTGGACCAAGCGATTGCGGCATTGTCCGAAGCGCTGAAGAGCGACCCGCAGTTTGCGTTGGGATACGCCGCACTCGGAGAGACTTACCGGCTGAAATACCAGCTTGACAAGAATCCGAAGTGGACTGAGCTGGCGCTGGCCAATGGAACGAAGGCGACGGCGTTGAACCCTAGCCTGCCATCGGCGTACGTGACCCTCGGCCGTATCCACGACGCCACCGGGAAGAATGATCTGGCGCTGACGGAGTTTCAAAAAGCGCTGGAACTTGATCCGCGAAATGCGGACGCGCTGACGGGAGAGGCCCATTCGTATGAACATGCCGGCCGTCCTGTCGATGCCGAATCGGCGTACAAGAAGGCGATTGCTCTAAGGCCGGATTATTGGGACGGCTACAACAGTTTGGCTACGTTTTACGACAACCAAGGAAAATACGAAGACGCAATCAAGCAGTTGTTGCGTGCCGCCGAACTAACCCCCGACAACGCCGCAGTGTACTCAAACTTGGGGTCGATTTACCTGGATCAGGGCGACCGCAGCAAGTTCCAAGACGCGGAAAGAGCACTTCGAAAATCCCTGGAACTCGGCCCGACCTACGGAGCTTTCGCGAATCTGGGCTACCTTTATGCGCTGCAAGGGCGTTATGGCGAATCCGCGGACATGACCGAAAAGGCCTTAAGGATCAACGACAAGGATTACATTGTGTGGGCGAATCTGGCGATGGCCTATGAAGGGCTTCATGATGACGCAAAGCTACGGATGACTCTCGACAGGGAACTTCCTTTACTGGAGCAGGTTGTGCGGTCCAACCCACGCGACGCCGCCACGCAGTCGCGGCTGGCCCTGCTTTATTCCCAAAAGAAAATGAGTGACAAAGCCCTGTCCCGGGTGCAGACTGCTTTGGCCCTTGCGCCCGACGATCCGGACGTTCTGGAAAATGTAGGCGAGACTTTCGAGACGCTGGGCGACAGAGCTCATGCGATTCAATACATCGAAAGGAGCCTGCAGAAGGGATATTCCCTGGAGACCTTGAAAGGCGCTCCAGCGTTAAAGAGTTTGTTGTCCGATCCGAATTTCCGGCCTAGTTCCAAATAACTCAAGTGTAAGGAGGACAAGTTATGGCAGCCAATCCGTGTCCCGAAGTCGCAAACTGGCTCATCCAAGTCGTCAATCCTGGAGTAGTGAATGCAAACAAAGCGATCCAGATCGGTTCCTCGGACACCATCTCGCTTCACAACGGATGTACGTTCCCAATCACAATCGTGTTCAGCGTCGGCGGCTTTGGCACGATCGTTCTGCAACCCGGGCAGAACAGCCAGGCCCTTGGGGGCAACAATCTGAACGTTACCTACGACTACTGGATTGAGAACGCAGGTACCGTGACCGGCGGCCCTTATGCGGTCCAGTTTGGCATCGGGCCGCTGCAAATAGTCATCCAGTCTGCCCAGGGTGGCACTCTCGCGATTCCGAACGGTGGTGAGATCCAGTTCAACAGCGATGCGGCCTACGACATTTCCTGGACATTCGCCAACGGCCAACCGGCGAACGTTTGGTCACCACAGCCAACGGTGATCCCGCAAGGACAGAGTGTGGTGATGCGCGCTCTGGCGGGTGCCAATAGCCAGAGTCTGAATTTTGCGCTCGATAGTAGTGTGGGCGTTCGTGGCGGTGGTACGGTAAAGGTTAATTCTTAGTGAGTAGGACCGAGCCCCTTCCTGCCGTACCTGCGGGAAGGGGTTTCTCTTGCCTTGTCCTTGTTTCGTAACAGGACGAATTATTTTCTGTCCGGGACCCAGTCTTCAGTTAAAGTCCGCCCCCCCGCCACGTTTCGGTGGCAAATCTAGCTTGTGCAAAGGAAATCAGATGAGAAAGCTCGTGTTGTCCCTCTGTCTCTCTGTGCTGCTTCTTTCGAGCGTAAGGACTCTGCGCGCAGCCGCTACGCCAGAAGTTGACCTGCAAACGGGCATGGTTACGAATGGTCCGGTTCGGGTTAATCAACCATTTATGTGGGTGAATCGCGTGGGAGTTAGCTGTCCCGTAAGCAGCGGTTCTGGCGAGCCACAGCTCTTTAGCCCGGATCCTGTAACCGTGCCCGCTGCCTCTGGCGGCAACACCGGGACGGTGACCGCTACTGCAACCGCGGTTGGGACGTTCACTTATGTGTCACCCTGTTCGGAAGTCGGCGTACGTGGCGGCGGTACGGTAGGAATTGGCTCGTAGCCCGTCTCGAAACCACGCCCCACCTCTCAAATGTGGGGCGTTTTCTCTTTTCCTCTCCATGTTATAATTCTTTATTCTCAGTCGCTTAGAGCACGGAGGACTGTATCGATAAGCGTTTTATCCGCACGAACGATCGCATTCGGGCGCGCGAAATCCGCGTGATTGACGACGAAGGGCAGCAGCTTGGCATCATGCCGCCTTACGAAGCGATCAAAAAAGCCCGCGAGAAAAATCTGGATCTGGTCGAGATTTCGCCCACCGCGCAGCCTCCCGTGTGCCGCATCATGGACTACGGGAAGTATCTCTACCAGCAGGAAAAGAAAGAGCGCGAAGCCAAGAAGCATCAGAAAACGATCACCGTAAAAGAGGTCAAGTTCCGCATCAATGTGGACGACCACGATTACGAGACGAAGAAGAATCACGTGCTGCGTTTTCTGGATGAGGGCGACAAGGTCAAGGCAACGATTTTCTTCCGCGGACGCGAGATGACGCGCACCGGACTTGGACGCCAGATTCTGGAGCGACTGATCAAGGACGTGGAACCGCACAGCATCGTAGAGTTCCGTCCGCGCCAGGAAGGAAATACGCTGCACGCGATTTTGGCTCCGAAGAAGACGGAGAAGGAACGAGAGAAAGAAAGACAGAGGGAAGAGAAGCAGAAGGCTGCGGCACAGAGTGCGCCCAGCCCGAGCGCTCCTCCGGCGCAGGTCGCCAAGCCCGCGTCGTAGCGGGTGCGGCTGTCGCGGTCGATTACAAATCAAGGGCAATTGGCACTGAGCACTTGGCATTTGGCCAGTCGAGAGAATGCCGGGGCTGGATTTTGTTTGGCTGAGTGCTGATTGCCAAAATGCTAATAGCTGTTTTTGAGGACTTTATGCCGAAATTGAAAACGCACAAGGGCGCTGCCAAGCGCTTCAAGTTAACCGGGACGGGGAAGGTGAAGCGGGGGCGGTCGCACCTGCGGCACATCCTGACGTCGAAGAGCAAGAAACGCAAACGGAATCTGGGATCTCCGGCACTGGTGAGCGATGGGGATTTGCTCAAAGTGAAGCGGATGATTCCGTATCAGTGAGAAGTCCGGGGCTAGGGGCTAGAGGTCAGGCATCAGGAAAATCGCAACCGCGCGTTTCTGATCCCTAAGCCCCAGTCCCTGATCCCTGCTTCAGGTGCGTGAAGAGGCCCGTCGATCGCTGCCATGGCGAATCGTCCTTACCTCCAACCGCCAGTACGTGGAAATAAAAAAAGGAGAACACCATGCCTCGTGTAAAACGCGGAACCAAACGCCGCGCCAAACGCAAAAAGATATTAGACCGCGCAAGCGGATATTTCCTCACAAAGTCGAAGCTGTACCGCTCAGCCAAAGAAGCGGTGGAGCGTGGGCTGAAGTTTGCCTACTCCGGACGCAAGCAGCGCAAGCGGCAGTACCGCTCGCTGTGGATCGTGCGCATCGGCGCCGCCGCCAAACTGAACGGGATGAGCTACAACCAGTTCATCCACGGGCTGAAGGTTGCGGGGATCGAACTGGACCGTAAGATTCTGGCGGATTTGGCGGTGAAGGATCCGGCGGGGTTTGCGAGTCTGGCGACGCAGGCCAAGGGCGCGATCGGCGGGGCAGCGTAGAGACGCTGTCAGCTTTCAGCCGTCAGCTATCAGTTTTCAGCGAAGAACTTGGGAAGGGCACGGCTTCGGCCGTGCCGACTAGCTTTCTTAACTTAATCTCGTCATTCTGAGCGAAGCGAAGAGCCTGTGCATTCCGCCGGGAGTTGCATAGGTCCTTCGCGCAAAAGGCGCGCTCAGGATGACAACGCGTGTTGTTAGTCATCGTGACCTACACCGTTCCCAAACTGACGGACTACTCTGATGAGGCGGCGCTGAGAGCTGTCGTGCGATTCCGTCTGCACCTTAGGGACGAATGGCTTGATGTTGAGCGGAAGGTGTACGACTCGTCCTTGACAGCTGAGCACCGTCAAAGAGAGCTCAAAGAGTTTCGCGATAGATGGCTGGGTCGGAAATCCGGCCTTTCTGGCCAGATCGTTAATGCATTGCTCAAGGCTGCTCCGCCCGATCGAAAGAAGTATGTCGGCCTATTAGTCAAGCAACTGAAGGAACAGGACGTACCCGAGATTGAAAGGCGCGTCGAGACTCGGAGTTTCATTGCGCAGCAATCATCGGATGCAGTCGACGCTATTCATCGAATGGCTGGTGATCTGCAAGGCGCGAAGCTGCGGGGTGAGATCTCGCGGATCAAATCCAACCTGGCTTCGACTCTCCAGAATCTTGATGACCTCGATATTCTCGGCTTACAGGCACTCAGGCCGGGTACCTTCGATGTCGAACGGAGTCAAACGAGTCAGGCACGACCCGATGCGAATCTGACTGTTAGTGAGCGCGTCGACATCACCCTTCCCGGAGTGCGCCGCCCCATCGGCGCCGAGCATCCGGTCATTCGCACGATGCATGAAATTGTCGGCGTGTTTCAGAAGCTTGGCTACTCCGTCGCCGAGGGGCCGGTGGTCGAAACGGATTACTACAACTTCGAGGCGCTGAACTTTCCGCCGAACCATCCGGCGCGCGATACGCAGGACACGCTGTTCATCGCGGGACAGCAGGCCAAGCCGCAACGCGAGCGGCTGCTGCTGCGCACGCATACGTCTCCAGTGCAGATTCGAACGATGGAGAAGATGCGGCCGCCGATTCGCATCGTGATTCCGGGGACGGTGCATCGCAACGATCCTCCCGATGCGAGCCACTCGCCGATGTTTCATCAGATCGAAGGCCTCGCGGTCGACACCAACATTACGTTTGGCGATTTGAAGGGGACGCTCGATCACGCCATGAAGGCGCTGTTCGGGTCGTCGGTGAAGACGCACTTCCGGCCTTCGTTCTTTCCTTTCACCGAACCGAGCGCGGAGTTGTATGTCACCTGCTTCATCTGCGGCGGCAGCGGCAAGCGCGGAGCGGATCCTTGCCGTCCATGCAAGCAGACGGGATGGATCGAAGTGCTGGGATGCGGGATGGTCGATCCGAATGTGTTTGAGTTCGTGAAGGACAACGGATATGACCCGAAGAAGGTTTCGGGATTTGCTTTCGGCATGGGTGTGGACAGGCTCGCGCTCTTGAAGTATGGCGTGGATGATTTGCAGTATTTTTTTCAGGGGGATGTACGGTTTTTGGAGCAGTTTGGGTAGGACAGCTCTTAGCTATTAGCTCTTGGCTTTTAGCTAAGAGCCATGCGAGAGCATCGTGAGAATGCCCTTAGGCGGCGAGCGGCAGGCGAGAGGGTAGGGATCCTTCGACTGCGGGAGTGATTCCGCTTCGCGGAGTCACTCCCTTCGCTCAGGATGACAGGACACACTAAGTAAATGAAACTCTCTCCACAATGGATTCGCGAATTTGTTGATCTCACGGTCGACGACCGGCGGTTGGCTGAGGACTTGACCAATGTTGGGATTTCGGTCGAGGGGATTAGCGGAACGGGCGCCGATACCGTGTTTGAGATGGAGATTGGAACAAATCGGCCGGATGCGATGAATCATTACGGGGTGGCGCGGGAGGCGGCGGCGATTTATGATCTGCCGCTGAAGGGGCTGTCCGTTGTCAGCGATAAAGCCCCACTTCTCGCAAAAGACGCGAGAAATGGGGCACCCAAGACATCGAGCGATGCTCCCTTTCCGATCACCGTCGAAGAGCCATCGCTTTGTCCTCGTTTCTCTGCGCACGTGATTCGCGGTGCTCACATCAAACCTTCGCCGTCGAAGATTGCGCGCCGCTTGCAACTGCTTGATCAGCGGCCAATCTCGAACGCCGTGGACGCCACCAACTACGTTCTGTGGAAAATTGGCAAGCCTACGCACGTTTTCGACATGGACCTGCTCGAAGGCGGGAAGATCATTGTGCGGAAGGCGCGGGACGGCGAGACGCTAAAGACTCTCGACGGGGTGGAGCGCAAGCTGACATCCGAAGACCTTGTCGTGTGCGATGCGAAAAGGCCAGTCGGCCTGGCCGGTGTGATGGGCGGGTACGACACGATGATCACCGAGAAAACGCGGAACATCGTGATCGAGTCGGCGTGGTGGGATCCGGGGATTGTCCGCAAAATGTCGCGCAGGCACGGGCTTCATACCGATGCGTCGCACCGGTTCGAGCGCGGGGCGGATTTTGATTCGACCGTGTTGTCGTGCGATTTCGTGGCACAGATGATTCTGGAATCTGGCGGCGACCTGGTTGGCGAAGTGGTCGACGTGGTGTCGAAGAGGATGGACCAGGCTCCGGTGGTGCTGCGTGTGGCCGAGGTGTGGCGCATTCTGGGTGGAAATCTTGAATCGGGGCAGATCTTTCGCCTGCTCAAGAGGCTAGGCTTTACGCTGATTCCAGAGGGGCAGGGCGATGCGCAATACCGCGTGCAGATTCCGAGCTGGCGGCTGGACGTGGAGCGTGAGATCGACGTGATCGAAGAAATTGCACGTCTGCACGGATACGACAAATTTGAGAAGACGCTGCCGGCCTACAGTGGCGCGGTGGTGGAGTTACCACACGCGGCGATGGATGCGACCTTGCGCAAGCGCGCTTTGGCTTTGGGATACAACGAGGCTTTGTCGCTGACGTTTATTTCGCATGCCGATGCGGAGAAGTTCTCTTCGGGCGCGGGAGCGAAGGTGCTCGAGCTGGAGAATCCGCTGAGCGAAGAGGCATCGGTAATGCGGACATCGCTCGCGCCCGGCATGCTCGACATGCTAGCGTGGAATCTGAATCGCGATGTGGCGGAGGCACGGCTGTTTGAGATGGGCAGCGTCTACGAGTTGTCAGGCGGAGCTCGCGTGGAGCCAAGGCGCGCGTGCCTGGGCGCGACGGCTGCGGCAGTACGGGGTTCATTGTCTGTCGGTGGGGCGCTGGATGTAAGCAAGGGCGAGCATGCCGCGGCTGCGGAAGCGTTTCGCGGATTCAAAGGCGATGTGGAGAATCTGCTGGCCATGTTTGCCGGAGAAATAAGTTACGACCGGGAGACGGCGGACTATTTTCATCGGGGACGGTCGGCGCGGGCGCGGGTGAAGGGCGCGGTGGTGGCGCAGTTTGGGCAGATCCATCCGGAGGTGGCGGCGGCTCGCAAGCTGCGGCAGGATGTGTTTGTCGCGGAGTTTGATCTGGAGCAGTTGTACGCCAACGGCCTGCGGACGGCGCATTTTACGCCGTTGGGAAAGTACCCGGCGGTGGAGCGGGATTTTTCGTTCGTCTTTCCCGACGATATTCCTTTCATCGAAATGCGGAGAACTGTAGCGGAATTGAACATTCGCGAGGTGAAGGAGTTCCGTCCGGTAGAGATTTTTCGCGGCGGGTCAATTGCGGCGGGAAAATATTCTGTGTTACTGCGGGTTCGGTTCCAGTCGGCCGAACGCACGCTGCGCGAGGATGAAGTGGCGCAGTGGTCAGCGAAGATTGTGGCGGCGCTCGCGGGGCTGGGCGGAGTGCAAAGAACGTAAGTCAAAATCCCCACCCCTTCGGCTTCGCTCAGGGCAGGCTCTCTCGCAAAAGACGCGAGAAGGATGGAGCACCCGGCCCCGAGCCCTTGAAAATCCGGACTTCTCTGAGTAGGTTCTCATCCTCTTTCCTGAGCTTCGGCACTCTGCCGGAGATGATCGGCACGGCCTCAGATTTTCGGGTGTGCTGCCGATATTAAACAACGTGGGAAACACATCCGCAGGACGAGGTGTTGCGCGCGGCTGGGTGAGGGACGTGAAGCCGTTGCGGTATGTGGCGCGGCAGCCGATCGTGGACCGCGAAGAGCGAGTCTTTGGATACGAGTTGCTGTTTCGGGATGGGCTGGAGAACGCGTTCAGCGGAGACAAAGAGGAGGCGTCGCGGGCGACACTGGATCGTTCGCTGCTGATTGGGTTGGATGTGTTGTGCGATGGGCGCCGGGCATTTGTAAATTGCACGCGGGATACGCTGATCAAAGGGCTGGTGACCCTGCTCCCGTCCATGTCGACGGTGGTGGAAGTTTTGGAGAACGTGCCGCCGGATCCGGATGTGGTGGCGGCTTGCCGGGCTTTGAAAGAGGCCGGGTACATGATCGCGCTGGACGACTATGTGGCCGACGATCCGCGGGAGTCGATGGCGGAGATGGCCGACATCATCAAGGTGGAAATGCAGTTGACGACGGAGGAGCAACGGACCGCCATGATCAAGCGGTACGGGCCGTGGCGCTGCCGGATGCTGGCGGAGAAGATCGAGACGCACGCGGAGTTTGTGCGGGCGCGGGATCAGGGGTTCGTGTACTTCCAGGGTTATTTCTTCCGCCGCCCGGAAACAATGAACACGCGAGACATGCCGGCGCACCGGATGAATTATCTGCGGATGCTGCAGGAGGTGTCGCGTCCGGAACTGGACGTGCCCGGACTGGAGAGGCTGGTCAAGGCAGAGGCGTCAGTGTGCTACCGGCTGTTGCGTTACCTGAACTCTGCAATTTTCGGGCTCAAGAACGAAGTTCATTCGGTGCGGCACGCGTTGTCGATGCTGGGAGAGCGAGAGGTGCGCCGCTGGGTGCGGCTGGTGGCGGCCGTGGGGGCGGGGCAGGAGAAGACCAGCGACCTGGTACTGTCGGCGCTGGTGCGAGGACGGTTCGGCGAGTTGCTGTCGCCGCGCGTGCCGCACGGAGAATCTGATTTGTTTCTGTTGGGCCTGTTGTCGATCATTGATGCCATGCTGGAAATGCCGATGGCGGAAGTGCTCGACAGACTCCCGCTGGATCGGGAAACCAAGTCGGTGTTGCTGGGACAACCGAGTTCGCTGCGTCCCGTATACCGGCTGATGCTGGCGCACGAGAGCGGGGAGTGGGAAGCAGCAGCAGAGTTGAGCAGGAGTCTGCATCTGGATCCCGAAGACGTCGCCGGATACTACTGGCAGGCGCAGCAATGGGCCCGGGAAGTTTCGGCGGAGGGGTAGCAGCAGCTTCGGTCAGCGGACGAATCCCTCCTGGTAATGTCCTCCTGTGCAAAAGGTGGGTGGGTGGGGCCTTGCGCGGTTGCGCAAGGGCGAGTACCATGAAATTGTTCTCATTTATTAGGCCTCGTTCCCGCGCAGGCCTTCCGCGCCAGCCGTTCCGAGGCGGCGCTCACGGATCCGAAAACGGAAAACCGATACTGAAAAGTAGAAATACCGTTCGCGAGTAAGAGTTTGTTTTCGAGAGTTGGGGTTCGTTCCAGAGTGCGTCCAGTCGCAACCCGCAACTGCGTAGATCCTATATCGCATGCCCAGGCGGAGTTCCGCACGGGCAGCCCAGATCGCTCGTCTGGCGCACGCTCTGAGATCCAGGAGACTTTGCAGCAGCCATTTTGCAGTAGCCAATGTCAGACAGCTTGAGAGGACTATGAACGCAGGACCAGGAAGACCCTCCGGTGGAGGAGGGAGAAGAAGGCGGCGCGGGCGCCGTCCCCACAATCAGCGCGGGCAGCGTCCCGGACCGGGCCTGAGCCGAGAAAACAAAGACGGGATCTATACCGCGCCCATGGACCACAGCTACCGGGCCGCGTTGGCCGGGGGCAACAACGGGCACAAAGGCGGCGGGCGGCAGAGGCCGGGCTTTGCCACGCAGTATCCGCAACCCGAACCGGAACCGCTGCCGGCAAGCGCCGATGACGCAAACTCGCGGATCTTTGCGTTTATCGAAGATCTGTTCTTCATGGCGAAGATTCAGGAGACTGCGCGCAAGCTCAACGTGAAAGTCGAGTTCGTAAAGACGGACAAAGATTTGATGGAGAAGATGCAGCAGAACGGAGAAGAGAAACCGTCGCTGATTATCTTCGATCTGAACAATGCCAGCGTGAAACCGCTGACGCTCATTCCGAAACTGAAGAGCAAGCTGAAAAAGGGAACGTCGATCATCGGATTCCTATCGCACGTGCAGGGAGATCTAAAGCAGAAGGCACACGAAGTGGGATGCGACATGGTGCTGCCGCGGTCGGCGTTTTCACAGAATCTGCCGCAGTTGTTGCGCAGGCACGGCGCGCCGGAAGAAGCGGATCCAGCGGTGCAGTAGGGAGAAGTCAGTTTGCCGGCGCACTTGCGCCGCGCACAATACCAGGAAACTCCAAGAGCGAGACCTCTTTCTCCAAAGAGCTAGTCCTCTCTCGCTACTTCGTTGTGGCGTTCAGAGTCGTCGGATCGATTTCCAAAATCATCTTGTATCCGCCATTGGGTGGCGACGGAAATGGTGTTTCCTTCTTCAGATACGACTCGTAGAGTTTCTTCATCAGGCAGAGAGTAAAAGGATTCGGTTGTACTTCAGTGTGGGCCTCCTCGGGGCTGCCATCTTTCCCCACTTGGATGAGAAGCTCGAACTTCGATGAATCACCGTTTGAATCGTTCAGGCACGACTGCTCAAAAGTGGCGAGTTTGGGCTGAAACACCGCTTCATAGGCGTGTCCCTCAGGAGTTTTCATGTTCGCCTCGGCCTCCTGTCGATAGGCGCGAGCCTTGGCTTGCATTGGAGCCATCTGAGTAGCGGTGTCTCTGTTTGACTTGAACCAGGATTCTGTGACCCACAAGTCCTTGTTCCAGTTATCGCCGATGCGCTTGAACGCAGGGTCTGCCGTCACCCAGTCGCCGGACTTGGAAGCCATCAGAGCAAAGGCATTCACGCTGATTAGCGACGTGCCGTATTTCTTTTCCAGCGCGGCGAAGCCCTTCTGCAGGCGAGGCCAGGAAAAATGGCCGAATTCTGGCTCCTGGCAACCGCACAAGATTCCCTCAGAAATCAGGAAATAAAGGATGTCGCCAGAGTCTCCGCCAATGCGGTTGGCGGCTTCTTCGGCGAAGCGCGCCGGATCGCCTTCTTCTCCGCCGCTCCACTTGGGCTGCAGGTAGTCCGCGTAGACGCGGTAGTAGGATTGGTAGCCCGGCTCGAATGCGACCGCCCGTCGATAGAGAGCCGTGGCTCTCGGCAAATCCCAACTCTGTCCTTGCGCGACGAATTGCATGGCCGAGTACCAGTCTGGGTCGTTACTGGTGGCGGAAATGTCGTCGAGAATTCTCTTTGCTTTTTCCATGCGTTCGCCAAATAGCTTCCATCCACTGTCGGTAACGGAGTCGGAGTAGCCTTCGCCACGCGCATCCCAGGCGAAGCTCACATAAGATTCGGCGAGCGCGATGCGGGCCGTGATCGAATGAGAATTCTGGCTACTCCAGCGCTCGATCAGATCCAGATGTTGGCTCCAGTCTTCCTGCGTGGCATGGCCGGGCCTTGGCGAACCGAGGCCTGCGTAGAAGTTGACCAATTTCCACGCGCCTCCAGAAAACCTTGTCTTTCCTGTCCGGGCGGCGTCGGCGATGCAATCCAGTTCTGCGAACTTTTCTTGCTTGAGCAACTGCGCGATAGCGTCCTTGTACTCCTCCAGCGCATGAACGTCGGTGGCAGGATCGAACTCGGAGTCAGAGAGGGCACACGGAGGTACGGCGGGTTTCCCTTTGTCGTCAGCGGCCACGACGTTGGTGGCATGCGAAAGCAGGAAGAAGAGTAAACCTATGCTGGCGATGCGGGCGGCAAGCACGAGATTCTGGAACGGGCAGCCAGGACGAGTCAAAGTCAGCGAGTAAGTGCGATAAGTCATGATGAGATCCGAGAGGAGGGCCTGCCTTTCTGAAAGTGGACTGCGGGACAGTCCATGCTAGTAAGGCAGGAATGTGATGTCGACGTTACTTTGGTGAATCAGAAATCGAAGGCCCGGCGACGAGAGGCTTGGTGTTCTCAGGTCTTTCGCAGTGTGTCGTCGCCGAGGTGGAACTTCGCTATCCCGGGGGCCAGGCGAGGGGGCGTCCGCCGAGGAGGTGGACGTGGAGGTGGAAGACCGACTGTCCGGCGCCGGGGCCGACATTGAGGACGGTGCGGTATCCCTGCTCGATGTTGCGTTCGCGAGCGATTTGGGCGGCAGCCAGATGGCAGCGGCCGATGAGTTCCGCGTCGGCGAGTTCGGCTTCTTTTAATCCAGCAAAATGTCTCTTGGGGATGATGAGGACGTGCGTGGGCGCTTTCGGGCTGATGTCTTCGAAGGCAAAGACGTGCTCATCGTCGTAGACTTTTTTGGCGGGAATTTCGCCGCGAAGGACGCGGCAGAAGAGGCAATTGGGATCGGTCATCGTGGGCTCACCTGGCGGAAACGATAACACTTGCGCCTTGGAGTTGTCAGCGGGTATGCGTAAGACGATCAAAATGGTCGCGGCTCGGAGATCGCTGCGCGCTCTGCCCGAAGGCGCCCGCAGAGGGTAAAGCCCCCGTGGGCTTCTATCTTTCCCCATAACTCCTAAGATTTTAGTTGACAGAAATCAGGATGAAGGTTAATCTCCTACCCATTTAGGAGATCCAAGACATGCCGAAAGCCCAACTCACTCGATTGGAACTTCAGATCATGCAAGTGCTCTGGAATAACGGGCCGAGCACAGTTCAGGCCGTTCAGCAGAGGCTCTCCGGCGACCCACTGGCATACACCACCGTTCAGACGATGCTCAACATTCTGCAACGCAAGGGCAAGGTGAAGAGGAAACTGCTGGGCAAAGCATACGAATATCGCCCTGTGCTGAGCCGCGACAAGGCCCTGCGCGAAGCCACCAGCGACATGCTCGACCGTATGTTTGGCGGGTCGGTCGAAGCCCTTCTCATGAGTCTGGTCAAGAGCAGTCAGTTGGACGCGGACAAGCTTGCCAAAGTGCAGAAAATCATCGAGAGCCTGGAGCAGGCCGACACGGAGGAGTAGCATGGCCCAGACTAGCCAGGTGGTTGCGACTTTTATTCTGAATGCGACTTGGCAGATTACTGCGATCACCGCTCTCGCCCTTTTATGCACGAAGCTTCTGCACAGAGCGCCGTCGCGGTTTTCGCACGGCGTCTGGATCGCAGCACTTGGCGCCTGTTTGCTTATACCGACAGCAACCGTCGTGCTTCAGCACCGAGAAGCCACTGGCCGTGCGTCAGAGGCTACCCCGACTGATCAACCAGATCGGGCCAAGGAACCGAGCGCCCGAGCGATTCCGTTGTCATTCCATTCGCTTAGCCGTTCGGTTTCATTCTCTCCCAGGATTCTTAACGCGCTGCTCTTGGTCTACGGCATTGTTCTGCTTTTTCATGTTGCTCGGCTCGCCTGGTTTGGCTATCAGACGCGGGGTGTGTGTCAGTTGGCCTACCCGCGTTCGTTGCCGCCTGCTCTGGCGCGAATCGTGGAGCATTGTGCGCGGTCGTTCTCACTTCCTTGTGTTTCCGTGCTGTGCACTGCAGACCTATCGGGGCCGGCAACATTGGGGTTCGGACGCCCCCTGCTCCTACTCCCAGAGATATTCTTTCTCGACGCTTTTCCTGAGGACGATCTCTTCTCGGCCATATCGCATGAATTGGCGCACATACTGCGACGCGACTTCCTGTTCAATCTGCTGTACCAGATCGCATCTCTCCCAGTGTGTTTTCACCCTTGCGCGGCGCTGATTCTGTCGAGGATCGCGCAGACCAGAGAGCTGGCCTGCGATGAAGTCGCGGCACAAATGCTGCCGACTACTAAGCGGTATGCCACTTCCGTCCTGCACATGGCACAGTCCATGTTCACTGGGGCGCGATCGAATTACGCGTTAGGACTCTTCGATACCAACACTTTGGAGGAACGCATCATGAACATTCTGAAAAACAACGACACGAGCAAAAAGACACGGGCCGTAAGATTGATCACCGTTTGTCTGATCGGAGCGGCGTCGATTGGCCTCTCGGCTTTCTCGTTGCGGCTCAACAACGCTAGTCGCTCCGAGGATCTGGCGCTGTTTGCGGGAACGTGGGAGGCAAAATATCAAGGGGCAACGTTTTTCACGGTGCACCTTACGCTCGCGAACGGAAGTCTGGGTGGGACATGCGTTCTCGGCGAGCGGTGGGAAATAGTCGATGGCGAATTGATCCCCGACGGCAGTGAGCTTTCAACCCACAGAATTGTGGAGGCGACAGTGTCCGGCAAAAAACTCCTCCTCAAGATCTCCGGGAACAAGATCGGGGACGAAAACTCCTCGGAGGTGGTGCCGGTTGAACTCACGCTCACCGGCGGAGATCAAGCGGAAGGGAGAGTTGTCGCAGGGTCTAATTCCGATACGCCTCCGCCCCAGAAGAAGCCTTGGCATTTTCAGCGCATCGGTCAGTAAAACGCATCAGGCCGTCATCGGGGGAGGTGCAGTCCCTCCCCCAACAGGCCGTGATTCCAATCTCAACTACCCACAACTAAGGACTGTCAGCGCCCGATCAATCTCAACTAATGTAACCAGGCGATTTCGCTCATTGGCCTCAGCGATCGCTGCCGCCGCCTGCCCGGACGAACCCGCAATCCGACGGGGAAACTTATGTAACTCCACTGTAACCAGTGCAATGTAATCTTTCATGAAACTGGCCTAAACCGTAATGTCGTCCTGTGAGCTGAATGATTCGCAGGAAAGGTGACATCTGACCTTCTGTTCATCGTTGGCCCGAGAGGCGCGATTCGGGCTGCCGAGACGTACTGCGCCAAAGGACCAGGAACATGAGCCCAGACACAATCACCGCGATTACCGCTTGGACGAACCGGTCGAGCAACGAGAAGATTCGACAGTACGGGCGCGGCGAGGAGCCGGGCCTCAGCGAAGTTGAGCGCTACCTGACCGAGCACGGCATCACCGCCAAGAGTTTCCCCATCAAGGGCGAGGATGGGCGCGAAGTCACCTTCCGCGGCGAGCGGCAGAAACTGAAGGGTCTGGTCAAGGATCTGCTGGGAGAGGCACTCGACGATTCGTGGGAATGGGGTACTTTTCACTGATCGGCCGAACTGAACGAAAGTTCCACTCGAAGCAGAGCTTGAGGCGCTGAAATAGCCTAAGGCACGAGCCTTCGGCAAGACAGAGTTCCACGGCTGATGAAAACGGGCGACTACGCGTTTTGACCCGGGCACGGGTGTAGACCGGGCATTGAGCGCTTCTAGTCGAGACGGACCAGGAAGACTGCGCCTTCGGGGGTTTCGGTTTCGGCGGCGAGTTTTTGGGCGCGGTCGTGGTCGTCGTCGAGGACGCGGACGCGGATCCACCAGTCTCCGGCGGGACTGGCGAAGCGCAGAACTTTGGCGGTGTGGTAGCGGCGAGTAAGATGATCGGCGAGTTTGGTGGCAGCGTGTTCGTGGGGGAATCCGCCGATTTGGACAGCCCATTTCCCGCCAGAGTCCAGAGGCGCGGAGGATTGCATCAGCTCAACTTTCACTTCCGCAACGCCGGGCTGCCAGACATCAACCTTGCGGGCCGCAGCCAGAGAGAGATCGAGCACGCGTCCGGGAATGAAGGGACCGCGGTCGGTGATGCGGACGAGCGCGCTGTGTCCAGTCTTGACGTTAGTCACGCGCACGATGGAACCCAGCGGATACGTGCGGTGGGCGGCGGTCATGGCGTGCATGTTGTAGACTTCGCCATTTGATCCGCGGCGGTTGTGATAGGGAGGGCCGTACCAGCTGGCGAGTCCGGTTTCAGTACCGATGGGCTTCGCGCCTTCGGGGATCGTAGGCTCGGCGAGCTCGGCGTCGGTAGCCTCGGGCGGTGGACTTTCGTTTTCTGACTTCGTGGCCGGCGGGACGGGTGTCGGTGGCGCGGGCGACGGCTCAGTTGTGGTCGTCGAGGGCGGCGGAGGCGGTGGGACGTTCACGCGCGCCTGCTTGGGATGACCGCAGGCCGTGAAAAACAAGATCGAGAGCAGCAGGATCAGGATCATGGTCACGCTGACGAAGCGAGCACGGCGTGTCTTGCGGGGCACTCGTGTGCCCGACTGCTCTACTTGGGCGGATGCTGGTGCTGCTCCATATAGTCGGCGAACTCGGCGAGTTTCTCCGAAGCCACGCGCAGCGCCTTGGTGGAATGCGTGCGCACGGCCGGGACGACCTCGTTGTTGAGATACTTGATGAATTCGGGAATCTCTTTTTCCAGGCGCTCGGCGGCCTCGTTGATCGTCTGACCGACGCGTGCCGAAGCGTCTTCCACCTTGCGGTTGAAGTCGTTCATGATGCTCCTCGCGATAAATGGGCGTGAGTCGACTCACGCGATGCTGCGGATTGCCAGGCTCGGCTATTATTTCGCGCCACGGGGCCGGGGTCAATGGTGAATGGCTGTTTTTGCGGGTTCGGAGGGATGTGACGCTGCGGTAGAATGCGGCTCCAACAATGAAACGCGGAACAGTGAAATCGGATGGCGAGATACGAGCGCGGACATTTCGCACGCGGCTGCTCGCGTGGTATGACGCTCACGCGCGGGATTTGCCGTGGCGGGAGAGCCGCGATCCGTACCGAGTGTGGCTGTCGGAGATCATGCTGCAGCAGACGCGGGTGGCGGCGGTGATTGAGCACTATCGCGAATTCCTGCAGCGGTTTCCAACGATCGAGAAGCTGGCCGCGGCGCGAGAGGCTTCGGTGCTGGCGGCTTGGAGCGGTCTTGGATACTACCGGCGGGCGCGCATGCTGCACGCGGCGGCGAAGGTTGTGGTGCGGGAGCTTGGTGGGAAGTTTCCCGCGACGGCGGAGGGATTGCTGGCTTTGCCGGGCGTGGGGCGATATACAGCGGCGGCGATTGCCAGCATTGCATTTGGCGAGGCGGTCGCGGTGGTGGATGGGAACGTGGAGCGGGCGCTGCAGCGGACTTCTGGTCAGCGGCTTGCGGGCGAGGCGTTGTGGAACGCGGCAGAGGAGTTGCTGGATCGCGAGCGTCCCGGCGATTTCAATCAGGCGATGATGGAGTTGGGAGCGACGGTGTGCACGCCACGGGCTCCGGGGTGCCTGACTTGTCCGGTAGTGGATTTGTGCGCGACGCGTGGCGAACCGGCTGGGGCGGCGAAAGGGGCGCCCCAGAAGAAACGGGAGGTTCACTACGCTCTGGAGTGTCGTGATGGCGCGGTGTTTCTGGTGCAGCGGGCGCGGGATGCATCGCTGATGGCGGGGATGTGGGAGTTGCCGGAGGTGGCTGCCTCAGGGGCTAAAGCCCGGTCCAATGGAGCGGGGGAAATCGCAGCGCTGAAAGCGCTGCGCCACCCAAAAGCAAAACGCGACGGCCGCAAGCGCGAAGCCAGCAAGCGCGGGGCGATACTCGCGAGCAACATCACTAGCGAAGGCGCGGGCGCCGTTGGTTCTCAGCTTTGCTTCACACTCAGGCATTCGATCACGGTGACGGATTACACCGTGCGAGTTTGGCGCGGCGCGGCACCGGGCGGGATTGGCGGGAAGTGGGTTCCAGTGGAACGGTTGGGGCGAGTGGCGCTGACCGGGCTGGCGCGGAAGATCTTGCGCAGGGCGAAGATCCTTCGGGAATGATCGTCTTAGAATGATTGTCCAGGAATTCACGCCCAGGAATGACCGTCCGCGATGTAGCATGATCAGTATGGGTTCGCCGCGAATATCTTCCGAGGAAATTGCTAACAGCGTCACTCATGGTTTCGGCCTGGCGCTGAGTCTGGCGGGGCTTGTGGTGCTGATTGTGGTGGCCGCGCTGCACGGGACTGTCCTCAGCATTGTCAGTTGCAGTGTGTATGGCGCGACGCTAGTTTGCCTTTACGCCGCGTCCACTGTTTATCATGCGGCCTGGGCGCCGCGCTGGAAGCGGGTGCTGAAGATCGTCGATCACGGCTGCATCTATCTGCTGATTGCCGGAACCTATACACCGTTTACGCTGGTGGCCTTGCGCGGAAGTTGGGGATGGACTCTGTTCGGGATCGTGTGGGCGTTGGCGCTCGGGGGCATCGTTTTCAAGCTCTGGTTCGTGGATCGGTTTTCCATTGCTTCGACTATTTTCTATCTTTTGATGGGGTGGTCGGTGATGATCGCTGTGAAACCGCTGATTAGCGCGCTGCCCGCGCCAGCGCTGCTGTGGGTGGTGGCGGGCGGGCTGTCCTACACGGTCGGCGTGATTTTCTTTGCATTGCCGCGGGTGCGGTATAGTCATGCCGTCTGGCACGGATTTGTTTTGGCGGGGAGCATCTTCCACTACGTGGCGATTCTCCATTACGTTGCTCCGGCGCGAGCGTGATGGCGGTTGATCGGACGTCCTCGCGCCGCCTCTTTCGCCCCGTTGGGGCTTCCTCCCGTTCGGCTTTTTACCCACAGCTCGCGAGGCTGCGGAAAGAGTCCTCTTCGGACTTCTAGAGTCCCGCAGCCGCTGAAGCGGCCAATGATTTTGCTGCATTTACGGCGCGGCTGGAAGCCGCGCCCTTTCAAAACAAAACCGAAATCGACTTTTTCCGCAGCCTGTTGCGCCGTGGGCTTCATTCTTGCGCCGCTTGGCGGCTCAGTCTGACCCCTGACGAGTTGCCTCCCCCCATCCTACGGGCATCTCGAATCATCTAAAATGACAATAGATCCGAGGTAGTGCATGCGCTGCCTGCAAAGTGCTCTGGAGGACCAACGATGGCGGCATTGACTCCCGGGACGACAGGTCCCGAGTTTGAACTTAAGACACTCGACGGGAAACGCTTTTCGCTCGGCGATGAACTGGCGCGTGGGCCAGTCGTGCTGGCGTTCTTCAAGGTTTCGTGTCCAACGTGTCAGTATGCACTTCCGTTTTTCGAGCGTCTGCACAAGGCTTACGGCGGGAAGGGCGTCACGCTGGTGGGAATCTCGCAGAACGACGCTAAGGACACGGCGGCGTTTAACAAGGAATTTGGCATCACGTTCGCGGTGCTGCTGGATGACACGCATTCTTATCCGGTGTCGAATGCTTACGGGCTGACCAATGTGCCGACTATCTTCTACATCGCGCAGGATGGGGAGATTGAAGTTTCCAGCGTGGGGTGGGTGAAGGCGGACTTCGAGGAGATCAACCGCAAGATGGCGGAGGCGGGGAAGAGCGCGCCCGCCGGGGTGTTCAAGCCCGGCGAAGATGTGCGCGACTTCCGCGCGGGTTGAGGGTCGAAGAACTAGCCGCCGGTCCGGCGGAGCACTCGCACCTCAGGGACTGAAGCCCTCAGAAAAAAAGAGAGCCTTTATCGCAGCGCTGAAAGCGCTGCGCCACCCAACAACACCGGCCGAGCTTGCGCTCGGCGGACGGGCGAGGCGCCCGTCCCCACACAAGCAAAACAAATCACAGAGGACACAGAGAACACGGGGGAAGCTGCGCATCCGGACACGTCCGGCTGGGTGCACGCTCCAGGGGTGGGTGCACTCTCGTGCACTGGTTTGGCGCAGTTCTCGTACAACCGGAGACACGCCCTCCTTTACAATCTTCCCAGACTTTCAAGAAAAGACAGCCTTCCAGCGAGCGCCGCTTTGTTGGGGGAGAGACCTATCTATGCAAGGAATGCCAAAGATTCTTTCGGCGTGTCTGATGGTGTGCTTGAGTCTGCCCGGATGGGCGGAAGGCGGAGCAGGTGGCGCCAAGGGTGCGAAGGCGCCCTCGGTGAAGCTGCCGGGCGCGGCGTTTGTGGCGCTGGAGACCATTACGCCCGACCACATTCGCTGGCACGTTCGTTATCTGTCGCATGACCTGCTGGAAGGGCGAGGCACGGGGCAGCGCGGGGGCGACATTGCCGCGGAATACATCGCAACGCAGTTTGCCGAATACGGTTTGAGGCCGGCCGGCGATCACGGGACTTACATGCAGAAGGTCCCGCTGGTGGGCATCACGACGCTGCCGGAGACTCAGTTCTCTCTGGTCCCCAAGCAGGGCGAGACCATGAATCTGAAACCTCTCGACGAATACGTGGCGTTCGACCAGACGCAGCATGCGCAGTCGGATGTGGATGCGGACATCGTGTTCGTGGGATACGGGATTGAGGCGCCCGAATACGGCTGGGATGACTACAAGGGTGTGGACGTGCACGGCAAGGTGCTGCTGATGCTGGTGAACGAGCCGCCGTCAGAGGATCCGAAGTTCTTCAAGGGCAAGGCCCTCACCTACTACGGGCGTTGGACTTACAAGTATGAAGAGGCGGCGCGCAAGGGAGCGGTGGGAGTGATTCTGATTCACCAGACGCAGATGGCGAGCTATCCGTGGGAAGTGGTGCGGAATTCGAATTCCGGGGAGAAGTCGTCTCTGAAGCTGGAAGGACCGGCGCTGAAGGTGGCGTCGTGGGTGCATCTGGACGTCGCTACGCGGCTGGCGTTGGCTTCGGGGATGAATCTGGAAAAAATGATGCAGGATGCACAGTCGCGGCAGTTTCGTCCGGTGAATCTGGGGGCGAAGCTCAAGGCGCACATGGTGAGCAAGATCCGGAATTTCGAATCGAACAACGTGGTCGCGATGCTGCCGGGCTCGGATCGCAAGTCGGCCGATGAGGCGGTGATTTATACGGCGCACTACGATCATTTCGGCATTCGTCCAGACATGCCGGGCGACAACATTTTCAACGGCGCACAAGACAATGCCACGGGGTGCGGCATTCTGCTCGAACTGGCGCGGGCTTTCGGGACGGCGGCGCAGAGGCCGCGGCGGTCGATTCTATTTGCGGCGGTCACGGCTGAGGAACAGGGACTGCTTGGGTCAGAGTATCTGGGAAAACATCCGCCGATTCCGGCGGGGAAGATCACGCTGGATTTGAATTATGACGACGTAAAGCCGCTGGGAGCGCCGGAGGAAGTGGAAGTTTCCGGGGCGGAGCGGACTACGTTCTATCCGTCGGTGGAAGCGACGGCGAAGGAGTTCCGGCTGGCGATCCGTCCAGATGCGCGGCCGGAGGCGGGACACTTTTATCGCTCCGATCATTTCAGCCTGGCGCGGGTGGGCATTCCGTCGTTCTCGATCAATGAAGGGATGAAATACAAAGGGCACAGCGAGGGCTGGGGTCTCGACCAGGAGCGCGAGTACGTCGAGAAGCACTATCACCAGCCCAGCGATGAGTACCATCCGGAAATGGATTTCGTGGGCGACTCGGCGATGGCGCGATTCGGATTTGCCTTAGGGTGGGAAGCCGCGAGTTTGCCCAAGCTGATTGGATGGCAGAAGGGCGATGAGTTCGAGGCGGTTAGGGCCAAGAGTCAGTAGCTGCTAGTTGCGAGCACCGACTCGCGAGTACCGTGACCTGAGTGCCCCATTTCTCGCGTCTTTTGCGAGAAGTGGGGCGTTTGATTTTAGGGCGTTCGCAAAATTGGGGTTCGAGCTATGCTCGACCGGACAACCCCGGGGCGCGGCTGTCCGCACATAGGTCTCTTAAACTTCAAAAGCCCCACTTCTCGCAAAGAACGCGAGAAATGGGGCACCCGGAGCGTCATTCACGCCATCGTTTGGACCAATCAGAATCAGCGGTTTAAGCTGGTAACCTAGGTAACTTTAGCAACGGTCCTCTGCGTGTTAACCTCGACATGTCCGTTTGTAATCAGCAACTTCCAAAGAGAATCCTGACCCTGGGATGCCGAGACTTCCTATTTTCCGTTTAGGCGGAGCGCCGGATAAGCCGGAGCTGCCGAATCTGGCTGCGTCCACGCCTTTCGTATCGCTCGAGGGGCTGAGCGTTGGTGTGGACAATCTGCGGCACGATGTCGTGCTGAGCACGCGGTTTGTCGAGGCGGCGCGAGGGCAGATTGCGCGGTTGATCGCGCGGAATGGCGACCTGGAGGGATTGCTGGCGGCGGAGGCTCCGGCGTCGACGCAGGGGCCGGCGTGGATGCGGAACCAGGCGGGCAGGACAGCGAAGCCGAAAAATGATCCGTCGGAGTGGAAGTCGCTGCTAACCGAGTTGCTGGTCGCGTCGCTCAATCGATCCAAGAGGGAATTCAAGCTGTCGGTCGACTTGCTGGCTCGGCTGGCGGTGACGAAGTTTCTGCGCGCGGAAATGAATCAGCAGTTCCTGCAAGTGCTCGAGCGGTGCCGTGTGCTGCTGAAGAGCTACGACAACATGCGGCAGCAGAAGGCACATGAGTACCGCGAGCGGCTGGCGACGTTCCAGGTGCGGAAGAAAATCATCCTGCGCAAAACGGGACAGGAAATCTTTGAGACGCTGCGTGAGGTGGAGAAAAACACGCTGGCGCGCACGCGGCGGTCGCTGTTCGGAGAAGAGACGAGCGGCGGAAGCTACTTCACGTATCCGCTGTTCTTGAACCGCCTGCTGTTCTCCGAAGACGGGCGGGATGACTTCCTGTGTGCCGAGCACTACGTAATGCTGGGCAACTGGGACCGCGATTCGGACCGCTATGGCCGGATGCGGGAAATAGTCTCCGGGTTTCTGCGGTCGTTGTATGGCGAGGAAGTGAGCGCGGAGACGATCGACGCGTGGATGAATGTGCCGGAGAACGCGCGCGCCCTGGTGGGGACGGGGACGCCGGATGAGTCCGACGAAGGATTGCAGCAACAGGAGCGGCTGGCGGCGTGGGTGCGGCTGCTGGAAGACGAGCGCGTCATGGAAAACGTGATCGCTTCCTACCACGTGGTGCCGTTGCTCAACGAATATGCGCCGCGCATTAATCCACAGCAGTTGAAGAATGCGTTGATCGACCGTACGGAGTGCGACCGGGTGGAGCGCATGATTCAGGAGCACGGGAAGCTCACGCCCAACAGCCTGTATGTGGCAGTGGCGAAAGTCGCGGCCTGCCGCGGGGCGGAGCGGGCGAAAGTCGCGGCGCGCTTCCTGGGAGACTTCTTTCACTACCACCGCGACTTGCGGCGGCTTGAGATTCTGAACGCGGCGCTGGATTCTGTGAACCTGGTGGCGAACGAACGCTTGCAGGAAATGTCGCGAGTGAACGGGACGCTCTACGAATTCTTGCTCCCCGAGGAACAAGGACAGACGGATTCGGAACGAGTACTGCGCCACGTCGTGCTGAAGGCGGACGTGCGCGACTCGACGCGGCTGACGCGAACCATGATGGAGAAGGGGCTGAATCCGGCGTCGTACTTCAGTCTGAATTTCTATGATCCGGTGAACAAGCTGCTGGAAAAATACAGCGCGAAGAAAGTGTTTCTGGAAGGCGACGCCATCATTCTGGCCATTCTGGAGCGGGAAGGCGAGCCGGGGTTGGCAGTGAGCCGAATGTGCGTGCTGGCCCGCGAGATCATCGAGATCGTGCGCGGATACAACGAACTGATGCAGCGCTCAGCCATGCCGGGATTGGAACTGGGCGTGGGCATTACGCTCCAAGAGTCGGCGCCGCTGTATCTGATGGATGGCGAGCACCAGATCATGATTTCCGAAGCGCTGAACGAGAGCGACCGCATGTCGTCGTGCAACAAGCGCGCGCGCAAGGTGATGGAGCCGCAGGCGGGGCCGTTCCACGTGTACGCGTTTCAGGCCGCGGAACTCGACGCGGACGGGAACCCCGAGGATGTGATCCTGAGCTTTAATCTGGGCGGGATCCGGTTGAACGAGGGTGCGTTCCGCCAGTTGCAGCAGGAGATCACGCTAGAACCGCTGAAGGTGCGGCTGCCTCCGCAACTGGCGTCGTCGGATAAAGGCGAGTACCGGCTGTTCAGCGCGACGGTACCAGTGGACCACGACATCTTCCGCAAAATTGTGGTGCGCGAAAGCCGGATTCCGCGCATCGATCCTGCGGACTTTTCGGTCAAGGGATGGACGGAGAGGTTGTACTACGAAGTCTGCACCGATCCCGCGATTTACTCGGCGTTGGAGAGGCGGAAGGGCGCGAGCCGGAGTTAGGGGTCTGGGCCAGGGGTCAGGGGTTAGGGGTTAGTTCTCAGCGCGTTCGGCATTCGCGCTTCCTCTTTGCAGAGATGGCCTGCGGCGTTTCCGTCCACACACCACCCTGCAGGTCTTGTTTAGGGACGTTCGCAGCTGAGACGTAGCAAGCTACGTCTCTACGATTAGAAATTTGTTCCCACGCGCGGAGGGCGGAACGGGATTTGGAACGTCGCCTCGACGTCGACCGGAGTTCCATTTTTCGTGGCGGGATGGAATTGCCATTGCGCCACAGCTTCACTGGCGAACCGGTCGAGACGATCGTCGACGCCGCGCAGCACTCGCACATTACCTACCGTACCGTCGGCGTGGATGACCGCATAAAGGATCACCGTTCCCGCGACGTTCTCGCGCATCAACTGTAAGGGATAGGCGGGATCGACTTTGCGCGTAGCGGCCGGTTGGGAGAGATCTGCTGCGGGTGAGTTCGTGTCTCGGTCGTTCGAGTGGTTGTTCGAGTCACGGCTGAGTTCGGCAAAGCGGATGATCCAACTGCCGCCAGCGGAGTTCAGGTTCGGCATGTTGAGCGTGAGGGAATAGAACCTGCGATTGCCGAAGACTTCCCGCTCGGCTTCGGACAACTTGGTTGTGCTTTCCGGTTGCATCGGGCGGGCCGGGGCGCTAGTCACACGCGGCGGACGGACGCTGGCGGTGAGATTCGGGTTGACGGTATTTGTTGCTACGGACTTGCCAGCGGGATCGCCCGCGACGGGCGAGGTTTTCGCGGGAGCGGGCGCACTTCCGACGTATAGTCCCGCGGGCAGATCGCCGGTTCCGTTCCGATTTGATCCACTTCCATTGTCTTTGCTGTTTCCGTTGGCATGACCGCCCGCGGCGGTTTCTCCAGCGGACGAACCGGGGAAGCCGGACGCTCCGGCGTGGCCTTCGGGCGTAGCCGCGAATGTGCCGCGACGGTTGCCCGGCGGCGGGTTGGGCGGCGCACCCACGACCGGATGCAGGTTCAGCGCAATGACGTGGCCGCGCGATCCAAACGAATCTCCGGAAGATCCCGACGCCGAGAGTGACGGAGGGGGCGCAACGACTTGCGGAGCGATCCCGACGGCCGCGGATGATCTGCCTCCGGCAACGGCGCGTTGTTCGCCGACCGCAAGCTGGGGCGCGGGGGCGATCACAGAACTGCGCCCGATGTTCAAATCTCCGAGGGGGCGAGTAGCTGGGGCCTCGATGCTGGGCGGAGGCGCGATGAGTGCGGGCTGCGGCGCCTGAAACGTCGCAACGGGAGATTGGCGAACATCCAGAGGAGGAGCCACTACGGAAGTTTGCAGCGTAGGCTGGTCGCGGCGATGGCTGAGGTGAGCCGCGTCGGGCGGCGGGGCCACGACGGACTCCACTTGAGGCGCGATCCGGGTAATTTCGGCGGCGGGAGTCAGCGGGACAGCGGGGATCGCCAGGCGCGGCTTCTCCATCTTGTCAGACATCTTGTCGGACCAGGCCACAATATTGGGCAGAGCAACGTCGTGCTTCAGCTTGACATTGGGTGGGGCAACGATCGTTTGAGTGCGGTTGTCGGCTTCTGGTGGAACAGAGATGATGGGTTGACGGGAGAACTCCGGGTCAGCTTTCCGGGGGCGCTCGGCCGGCGCACTGCGGGTATCGAGTGGCGGAAGGTACTCCGCGGGCTGGTAGTAAATTACCTGCGAATGATCGAAGGTTGGCCTCAGCACGACTTGAGGCTGAAGCGCGAAAAAGCGGGTGAATCCAATGAGCACCGCGCATGCGATGACGTGCAAGACGCCGGACTCGAAAAAGCGGCGCCAGGGGAGTCCGCGCTTCACGAACACATCCGGCCAAAAAGGAGCGGGAGCCGACTGGAGTTCGAGCCGTCGCGGGCGGACTGGAAAAACGAAGTCGAACAGATTGCCAAAGAAGACCCGCGGCCACGAGGGCAGCTCGACCAGAAGCCGCGGAACAGGCGCGGGCTGCGGCATTTCGCTGGTGGGCCGGGCTGCGGACATCTTCCCTATAGTAGATGCGGAAATGGGAGTTGCGATAGCCGGTAGGACATCGCCCAGCCGAATAAAAGTTCGATCTGGGACTGTGCACTCTGAATCGTGGTCCGGTGCATGCCCCGAGCCACGTCCCGTCTGGAAAGACCGTTTATAATCCTGGATTCGGCATTCTGCCGCAATTCTCACCGTAAGGACACACTTTGCTCGATTTCTTAGGCGATTTACGGCGGACACACATGTGCGGGGCGCTTCGCGCCTCCGACGCCGGCAAGAAGGCCGTGCTCATGGGATGGGTGAACCGGCGGCGCGACCTCGGCAACATCATCTTCATCGATTTGCGCGACCGCACTGGCGTTTCGCAGGTCGTACTCAACCGCGAACTGAACGCGGCGGCGCACGACAAGGCGAACGTGGTGCGCAATGAGTACGTTATCGCCGTGATCGGCACGGTGAAACAGCGCGACGCCGACACCATCAACAAGAACATCCCTACGGGTGAGGTGGAGTTGGTCGCCGACGAGATCCGCATTCTGAACGAGTCGAAGCAGCCGCCGTTCCTGCCCTCGGACACGGCTCTAACCAACGAAGAGACGCGGCTGAAGTATCGCTATATCGACCTGCGGCGTGACGTGATGCAGTTCAACATCGAGACCCGTCACAAAGTGGCGAAGGCGATCCGGGATTATCTTTCTGGGCAGGGATTTTTCGAAATCGAAACACCGTTCATGACACGCTCAACGCCGGAGGGCGCGCGCGATTATCTCGTGCCCAGCCGCGTGCAGCCGGGGACTTTCTACGCGCTGCCGCAGTCGCCGCAGCTCTTCAAGCAGATCCTGATGATCTCAGGGTTCGATAAATATTTTCAGATTGTGCGCTGCTTCCGCGATGAAGACTTGCGCGCCGACCGGCAGCCGGAGTTTACCCAGATTGATCTGGAGATGTCGTATCCGCAGGCGGAGCGGGTGTGGGAGGTGGTGGAAGGATTTCTGATTGCCGCATTCAAGGCCGCCAACTTCGAAATCAAGACGCCGTTTCCGCGCATGGATTATGACGAGGCGATCCGGCTGTATGGGATCGATAAGCCGGATTTGCGCCTGCCCGCATTTACCGACGTGCGGGAGTGCTTCGCGGCGGGGAATCTGCAGGAACTGGCGATCAACGCGAACCTGCCGGTGATTGCGATCCGCACGCCCAAGGTTAGCGAGCTTTCGCGCAAAGAGCGCGACGACATCAAGCCGATGTTCCATGCCAAAGGTGGCGCGAAAATTTTCGAAGACTTCAAGCGCATCGGCAACAAATTCCCGGAGGCGGCGGCCGCGATCGCGAAAAAGACTGGGATGGAGGAGGGCGATCTCATGGTGCTGGTGGCCGGGTCGGCGCAGGCGGGTCCGCAGACCGCGATGCCGTCGCACCGTAAGGTCACGCCCGCGGAGCTGGCGATTTATGCGTCGGCGGGGTTGTTGCGGCTGGCGTTGGCGCAGAAATATGCGGAGCGGCACGGCATTTTCAAGAAAAGCGGTGACACGGCGAAAGATTTTCGTTTCTTGTGGGTCACGAATTTCCCGATGTTTGAGTGGGACGAAGGCGAGAAGCAATGGATGGCGGCGCACCATCCGTTTACCTCGCCGCATGAAGAAGACATGAGCTTGCTGGAAGCGGGCGTCGAGTCGGTGAACGATCCACAGTCGTCGCTAAGCGCGGTGCGGGCGCTGGCTTACGATGTCGTGCTGAACGGTACGGAGTTGGGATCAGGGTCGATCCGTATTCACCGGCAAGATATTCAGCGCAAGATTTTTCGTGCGCTGGGCATGACCGAAGAAGAAGCCAAGGCGCGCTTCGGCTTTTTTCTGGAAGCGCTGGAGTATGGCACGCCTCCGCATGGAGGGATTGCGCTTGGCCTCGACCGCATTGTCATGATTCTCGCCGGGGCCGAGAGTCTGCGCGAGGTGATTCCGTTCCCGAAGACCGCGCGTGCGGTGGATTTGATGTGCGACGCGCCGACGCCGGTCAGCGAGCGGCAGCTGCGGGAGTTGGGAATACAAGTGAAGAAGTGATACCTGCCCGAATGTGACGACCGTCAACCCCAATTTGACGGCTTGCTTTTGGGTGGCGCAGCGCTTTTAGCGCTGCGATTCAAGCATCTTGAGCGGGCGGCTTTAAGCAGCTGAGGTACCTCGGGGGCTGAAGCCCATCCTTTCTGCACGCTATTTCGCAGCGCTGAAAGCGCGGCGCCACCCAAAAGCACCAGCACCCAGCACCGCACCAAGACGCTGGGTCATGCAGTAAGGAACGTTGCCTTCAACCGATCCGGGATTTCATCCAGCACAAAAGGTGGGTGGGCTGAACTGTATGGATACTCTTCCGGAGTCTGGACCAAGCCGCGCTTTACCGGGTTCTGGTGGATGTAATGTTTGAAATTGATATAGTCCTCAATGTCTCTGACGCGGCGGTCGTAGTAGCTTTGCCAGATTTCCCCGGCGAACCCCACTTCCTTCCTTGCCCGATAGGAAAATCCGCCCTTGATTAGCTGCATCGCTCTCTCCAAGCTCAGGGTAGGGGAAATTAGAAGGTGGAAGTGGTTTGGCATCACCACAAGTGCATGAAGCAGATATTTATTCTGAAGTCGGTAGTGCAAAAGAGTATCAATGAAGGGTAGAGAAAAACGCTCCGACTGAAAAAGATTTTGCTTTTGGAATGTGGAAGCGGTGATGAAGTAAACGCTGTATCCGGTGTTGCCTCTGGGAGGTGCAGACATAGGCACCTCGGCGGCTGAAGCCGCTTTCTAATAGGGTCACTTTATCGCAGCGCTGAAAGCGCGGCGCCACCCAAAGGCACTTTGCGCGGAATGCCGTTCCCGATTTGAAATCGATGCCTGTTGCCGCTGTGCTAGTCTGCCTGCTATGGCAAACCGCACTTCTGGCAAGCGCAAGAAAATTGAGAAAGCTCCGTCGCGTGTGTCTCGGAAATCTTCCCGCCAAGAGCGGCGCAAATCCCCACCCCCGGTCTTGATTGCTCATCCTGCTGCCCCCGGCAAGCATTTTCTCAGCGACAAAGTCTCGCACTTTACCGAGTCCGTCATTCGGGAGATGACGCGACAGGCCATGCTTTACGGCGCGGTGAATCTAGCGCAGGGATTCCCCGACTTCTCCGCTCCGGCGGAGATCAAACAGGCTGCGCAGCAGGCTGTGGCGGCGGACGTCAATCAGTACGCGATTACCTGGGGTGCAGAGAATCTGCGGAATGCGATTGCGCGGCAGATGGGCGTGTGGCAGGGGATCACCGTCGATCCCGAAAAAGAAATTACCGTCTGCTGCGGGTCGACCGAGGCGATGATCTCGACGCTGCTGGCGGTGTGCAACGCGGGCGATGAAGTCGTGATCTTCGAACCGTTCTACGAGAACTACGGGCCCGACTCTGTTTTGAGCGGGGCGAAACCGAAGTTCGTGAAGCTGCGCCCGCCTACAAAAGACGGTGGCGAGTGGACGTTTGACGAGAAAGAACTACGTCGCGCGTTCGATAAGCACACCAAAGCGATCATCCTCAATACGCCGAACAACCCGACGGGCAAGGTTTTCACGCGGACGGAACTGGAGCTGATTCGCGACTTGTGCGTCGAGTTCGATGTGCTGGCGATTACGGACGAGATCTACGAGCACATTCTCTACGAAGGAACCGAGCATATTTCGATGGTGTCTCTCGACGGAATGCGGGAGCGCACGGTGACCATCAACGGCATGTCGAAAACCTACAGCGTCACGGGATGGCGCGTGGGCTGGGCGGTTGCGCCGGAGAAGATTACGAATGCGATCCGCAAGGTGCATGATTTTCTGACCGTGGGCGCGCCCGCGCCGCTGCAGGAAGCTGGGGCTGCCGCATTGAGTTTGCCCGCCGAGTACTACGCGAAACTGGCCGAGGGATACCGGGTGCGGCGCGATCATTTGATGCCGGCACTCACGGCGGCCGGGTTCAAGTGTTTCCGTCCGCGGGGGGCGTACTACGTGATGACCGACATTTCGGCGTTTGGCTTCAAGGACGATGTATCGTTTGCGAAATATCTGGTGCAGGAGATTGGCGTGGCTTGCGTTCCGGGGTCAAGTTTCTATCGCGATCCGCGTGATGGGGCGCGGCAGGTGCGATTTGCATTCTGCAAGAAACCGGAGACGCTGGACGAAGCCGCTCGCCGGCTGGCGAAGTTGCAGGAGCGATAAATCCCACGGCGGTGGAAATGCCTTTCGGGGTTCCTAGTAATGCGGGGTGGCGCGGGATCCCTTCGGTTTCGCTCAGGGCTGGTACTTCGACTGCGCATCACCTTCGCATTCGCGAAGGTGACGCTACGCTCAGGATGACAGAACGATGAAGGGCACGCTGCAAAGAAAGTTGTCCAACAGTCACTTCGTGATCACACCGCAGGCTACGCGGTCGCCTGAATTCCCTGATGGATCCGTTTTGTAGTCGTCGGCTTTGGCGTGGACTACGATTGCTGCCCCGCCATTGCTCAGCAGCGAATGCGGACCGTCTTTGAGCGTTACGTCCTTATCTTCCAAGCGAACTTCTGCCTTGCCCGCGCCATCGACTGTGAAATTCGTCATGTCGCCCGCGTGATGGCCGTCGGGATTGTCGAAACCGTGCTTCTTACCGTCAGGATTGAAGTGTCCACCAGCCGACTTGAAATCGGGAGTCTCGCACTTCGGAACTTGATGGAAATGGATCGCGTGCTCGCCGGGTGTGAGATTGCTGAGGTGGAGTTCGAGCCCGACTCCGGGGCCCTGATCCCACAGGATGACGTAGCCGACGGGGTTGTTCTGAGCATCTTTGAGTTCAACTTTGGTCTTGGCGGCGCTGCGACCGGGGAAGGCGAGCAGCACCAAGAACAATCCGAGTGAAAGGCATGCAAGATGTTTCATAGGTCGAACCTCCGAACACCAGGCGGAATCTAGACAATATACCGTAGCCAGGTTGGTCCCGAAAAGGCAACGGGATGAGGCGAGTTGTCCACAAAGATGTGGAGTATACTGCGATAAAGTTTCACAATTCTGGTGGGGAAGAGTGCACTCATGGCATTGAATGCGGTCGAGCAGGTGGCGGAACAGGTTCCGGCGGACGATTTTCAGGCGCTGGAAGAGAAGATCTATCGCACCATAGAGTTGTACAAGGCGGCGCGGCAGGCCCAGGTCGCCGCCGAACGGGATTCGCAGCGCCTGCGGCAGCAACTGGAGGAACGCGACGAGGAACTCGCGGCGCTGCGGCGCGACGCGGTGCAGTTGAAGAAGGAGCGGGAAGTAATCCGCGGGCGCGTCGAGAAGATGCTGGAGCAGATCGAGTCGATTGCTGAAGCGAGCTAGGGTGCATCGCGCGGGCAGAGACGGAGCAAAGCTACGTCTCTACGGAGACGGTCTATGGCGACGGCTACCAAGGATCAAATGGTGAAAGACGCGCAGAACGCTAGCGTGCGGGTGGAGATTTTTGACCAAGCGTATAACCTGCGCGGCTCCGATCCGGAGTACATTCTGAAACTCGCGGAGTATGTGGACTCCAAGATGCGCGCCGTGGCCGAGGCAACTAACACGATTGATACGGTGCGGCTGGCCGTGCTGGCCGCGTTGAACATTGCCGACGAATATCACCTCCTCAAGAAAAAACAACACGAGAACGGGGCAACCGATTACCAGAAGCGGGCGCATCTATTAGCAGATGCGCTGGATGAAGTGCTGGGTGAAAACCGCAAGGCGGGATAGTCTGCGCCGCGCCGGAATATCGTTGGTAGCTCTCACGCTCCTCGGTTGTACCGCTCTTTCTCAAGAAACAACCCTCCGTTCGCAATCCAACGTGGTGCTGGTTCCGGCGCTGGTAAAAGATCAGCAAGGCGGAATCGCGTACGGCCTGCAGGCCGAGGACTTCATCGTGGAAGACGATGGCGTCGGGCAGGCGGTGCGTCTCGACGAAGCGCCCGAGGGGCAACCGGTCTCGCTGGTCGTGGCCATTCAGCGCGGACGCCGCGCTTACTACGAATTCCCTCGGATGCAGGGCCTGAAATCAATGCTTGACCCTGTCTTCAGCCTCGGAACAGCGCGAGTTGCCTTGGTGGAGTTCGACAGCCAAGTTGAGCTCACGAGAAATTTCACCAAGGATGCGGGCCTGTTTGACGACAACCTGACGAACCTGCAGCCCGGCGATGGAGGAGCGACGATCCTGGACGCCGTGAACTACTCGGTGAACCTCCTCAAGAACGAACCGGAAAAGCGCCTGCGAGTACTGCTGTTGATCAGCGAGACGCGCGATCACGGCAGCCACGTGAAGATCGACGACGCCGTGGCGGCCATCGGGCAGAGCAATGCCGTCATGTACGCGCTCGCGTTTTCGCCTTCACTCTCCAATATCCTCGACACGGGCCGCGGCAACAACAAGGACGAGATGAACGCATCGCCCGACATTCTCGGACCTCTCATCATGACCGTGCACGCGATGAAGAAGAATGTTCCCAAGACAATCGCCGCCATGACCGGAGGCGAATATGAACTCTTCGCGACCAAGAAGAAATTTGAAGTACGGATGAATGACTTTACCAATCATCTGCACAGCCGCTATTTCCTGAGTTTTGCGCCGAAGAGTCCGCATCCGGGACTGCATCAGATTCGAGTGCGCTTGAAAGGAGCAGCGGGGAGTGACACGGTGTTGGCGCGGAGCAGTTATTGGGCCGAGGGCACAAAGTAAATGAGCGCAACTGCTCGACTCGGTGGGAGTCGAGGACTTCAACGGCCTCAGAATCCAGTACTTAACGGTTTCCCCTGTAGCGGCAGTGGCTCCATCAAGTTGGTGAAGAATCTCTTTCGATCGCCGTGAATTCCCCAGCGATTTGGGGCCTCGCGGAGTTTAGTGCTGCGCCTAGGGTAAGTCCTTCGTGTTAACCCTGTATTACTTTAGTTGCAAGCGACCTGCCAACTATTTGCGGTCTTCCACTTGCCAATCCTTTGGGATTTGCCTAGCATCCAATTGAAAGCCGGCCTGCCAGGTTGGTGATGGCGGGTAACCGATATTTGAACCAATGCAGAATGAACGGGTGCTCGACTCGAACTAAGATCCGGTGAGCGACGCTCCGTCATGCGGAGATGCCTAAAGGGTCTCGGCGGGCGCCCAACGTCTACCGACGGGTTCATTCTCGGCCCCGTCACACGGCCTAGTGGGTCGGCTTGATTTTTCCTTCATTGACGCTCCGTCCGCCGTACTGCCTTCGCTGCAACGTGGAAGGCGGTTCCTTCCGCTAGAAAATAGCAAAATCGGTCAAGCAGACCTCCGAGCCGAGCGCTAGACTGCGTGCGGAGGTCGAACATGATTCTCTGGAAACGCGCACTGCTGCTGGGCTTCCTGAGTTGGCTCATCCCATTCCTAATCTCCTTTCTGGTTTTCCCTGTGAAGCGATGGAACGCTCCGTTGTTTGCCACGGTCATGACCGTGGTGGTTGTGCTCACGGCTGGAGTGCTGCTCCGCTACTACTTTCGTGACAGAGCCGTAGCGCCGTCAGAGGCAGTCTTGGTCGGCACGCTGTGGCTTGTGTGCAACCTTGTGCTTGACTATCCGCTGTTCTCGCACGGGCCGATGAGAATGACGGCGCTAAACTACTACTCTGAAATCGGTTTGGATTACTTGATTTTTCCGCTCTTTGCCTTTGGCGCAGCCCGGCTCGCTTGCCCACAAGACTCTTCTCGGAAGCAAGGAACAGCGCGGGCATGAAGAGAACTACCGAGCAGGATTACTACGAACGCATCATCCGCACGCTGGTTTACATCCAGCAGCATCTGGACGCGGACCTGGACCTGGATCAGCTGGCGGCCATCGCAAACTTCTCCAGATTCCACTTTCATCGTGTGTTCCACGGCTTGGTGGGTGAATCGCTCCAGCAGCACATCCGACGCCTCCGCCTGGAGCGAGCCGCACAGGGGTTGAAGCACGGCAGCGAACCGGTCATCCAAATCGCGCTGCAGGCGGGTTTTGAAACCCATGAGGCGTTTACGAGGGCATTCAAAGCTATGTTTGAGACATCTCCTTCTGATTATCGTGCGGCGCATAAACCTGCGCCGGAGTCGTTGTCCGGTACGCATTTTGACGACGTGAAAGATTTCCATCCTCCAGACTATGGAGATCCGTTGCAGGTGGAAGTGAAAGAGATTCCCCCGATGAGGGTCATCTTTTTGCGGCATGTCGGGCCGTACTCCGAGGTCGGCGCCACGTGGGCGCGGCTGATGAGTTGGGCGGGACCGCGCGGACTGCTCGGTCCGGGCATGAAGACCATCGGCATCGTTCAAGACGATCCTGCGGTAACGGCGGCAGACAAGATCCGCTACGACGCGTGCGTGGTCGTCACCCGGCCGTGCAGGCGGAAGGTGAATTCGGCGTGCTGGAGTTGCCCGGCGGCCGCCATGCCGTTGCCACGCACCGCGGCCCCTACGAAAAGCTCAGCGAAACCTACCAGCGCATCTACGGGGCTTGGCTGCCGAAGAGCGGGTACGAACTCGGTGACACGCCAGCCTTCGAGCAGTATCTGAATTCACCGCAGAGTGCAAGGCCCGAGGATCTGGTGACTGTCATCCACGTGCCGATCAAGTAAGCTCGCAGACATGCGCCGCCGGCGGAAGACCCAAGGGATTCCTGCTAGACTGAACAGGCAGCGAATCCCTTGTTTTTGCATCTAAAGAAACTGTGTTCCCACAACTTCTTCATCTAGGCCGATTCTTTCTCCCGACCTATGGATTCCTGGTGTCGATGGGCGTCCTGATCGGATTGTGGATCAGCGTGCGCAATTCCGAGCGCCTGGGAATCGACGGCGACAAGGCCTGGAACCTGGGCATTCTCGTCGTGCTGTGCGGAATCGTTGGGGCGAAGGTGCTCTACGTCATCAACGAGTGGAGCTACTACGCAGCCCACCCCAGCGAGATCTTCAGCATCGCCACGCTGCAGGCGGGCGGAGTTTTTTCTGGAGGCCTCATCGCTGCGTTTGCGGCGGCCGCGTGGTATGTCTGGAAGCATCACCTGCCAGCTCTCGGGACTTGCGATGCGTTTGGGCCGGGCCTCGCGCTGGGACACGCGATCGGCCGGATTGGCTGCTTCGCCGCCGGATGCTGCTACGGAAAACCCACGCATCACTTCTGGGGCGTGACCTTCACTAACCCGCTGGCGAATTCCATCACCGGCACACCGCTGAATATTCCGCTGGAGCCGACGCAACTTTTCGAGTCCGCCGTCGAGCTGGCAAATTTCTTTTTCCTCATGTGGCTGCTGAAGCACAGGAAGTTCGACGGCCAAGTGATCGGCGCGTTTATGTTCATCTACGGCATTGCCAGATTCTTTCTAGAGTACTTGCGCGACGATCCCGGCCGCGGCTCAGTGTTTGGCGGCGCGATGACTGGCACACAGTTGATCGCGATCGGACTGGTGCTGGCCGGGGGATTGATCTGGTGGCTGCGTCCGGGGTCGAAGGCGATTCCGGCGCAGACGGTGAATGCGGCGCGATAGGAATGGAATAACAGCTTTCAGATTGTCATCCTGAGCGGCGCTCTTTGCCGCGAAGGATCCGTGCAACTCACCGGGGAGTGCATGGGTCCTTCGCTTCGCTCAGGATGACAAGCATTGGATCTTTTCGCTCTCAACGCTTGTCAGAAGCACTTCCAGTCACGTTAGGGATCGAGCCCGGCGACGCGGGCCAGCGCCTCGATCAATTTCTGGCTGCAAGACTTGACGTGAGCCGGGCGCGGGTGCAGCAGCTCATCTCCGAGCAAAAGGTTCTGGTGAATGATGCTCCTGCCAAGGCGTCTCTCAAACTCCGCGGCGGTGAACGCATCACGATCCTCGGCCCGGCGGCACGCCCTCCCTTGCGCGCTATCGCTGAAGAGATTCCCCTCGACATCGTGTACGAAGACGACGACCTGGCCATCATCAACAAGCCCGCTGGCATGATGGTGCATGCGGGAGCTGGCGCGACGGAGGACCAGCGCAATCGCGGAACACTGGTGAACGCGCTCCTTCATCATTTCGCCACACTGTCGGCCGTGGGCGGAGAGATGCGTCCCGGCATCGTCCACCGCCTGGACAAAGAAACCAGCGGGCTGATCGTGGTGGCGAAGAACGACGACGCGCACCGCAAGCTGTCCGCGCAGTTTGCCCGCCGCGAAGTGAAGAAGACCTACGTGGCGCTGGTGCATGGGTGGGTGAAGAAAGAATCCGGAACGATCGCGGCCAACATCAGCCGCGATCCCGTGCGGCGCATTCGGATGACGACACGGCAGGCAGGCGGTCGCGAGGCAGTATCGCACTACCGGGTGGTGCGGCGGCTCGATACTGCATATGGCAAGTTCACGCTGATCGAAGTCAAGATTGACACCGGCAGAACGCACCAGATTCGCGTCCACATGGCGTCGTTGGGACATTCGGTCGTGGGCGACAGACTCTATGGCGCGCCGGGCGAGTTGAAGTCTGGGTCTGGGCGTGGGAAACGCGAGAGCGCCGAAGCGATTTCACTGCCCCGGAATTTCCTGCACGCAGCGCAGTTGGAGTTGACGCATCCGCGAACTGGTGAAACTCTTGCGTTCAGCAGCCCGCTGCCGCCGGAGCTGCAAGCATTTCTGACTAGAGTCAGCGGAGATGCTGCCGCCGACGGGTCTACAAAGAGCGTTTAAGGCGGGCGCTTTCGGAGGCTCCCCGGGGCGGAGACGGATATAATGTGAAAGCAGATGCAGACTTTGGGGAATAACAACTTGCTCAAGACTGCCAGACTGGCGTTGCTGGCGCTTTTTACGTTGGGCGCGACGGCACAGTCGCCGGCTCCCACTTCGCCGGCGGCCGCTCCAGCCACCGAGCAGCAGGGGCAACCACCGGCAACGCCTCCGCCGGCAGGCGCTCCGCCTGTCGAACAAGCGCAAAAACCGGCCGATCCGAACTCTCCCGCCGACGAACCGCTCACTACCCTCCGCGCAACCACCAACGAAGTCAACGTGGTGTTCACGGTGACCGACAAGCACGGCAAGCGCATCACCGACCTCAAGCAGAGCGACTTTCGCGTCTTGGACGACAACAAGCCCCCGGAAGAAATCCGCAGCTTCCACGCCGAAGCCAACTTGCCGCTGCAAGTAGGGTTGCTCATTGACGCCAGCAATTCGGTGCGGGACCGCTTCAAGTTCGAGCAGGAATCGGCCATCGAATTTCTGAACCAGACCGTGCGTCCGCGTTACGATCACGCGTTTGTGGTGGGTTTTGACGCGACCCCGGAAGTCACCCAGGATTTCACCGACAACACCGAATCGCTGGCGCATGGAGTGCACGAACTGCGTCCGGGGGGCGGCACGGCGCTCTACGACGCGGTCTATTTTGCCTGCCGCGACAAGTTGCTGAAAGCTCCGAAGTCCACTAACGTCCGCCGTGCGATCATTCTGCTCAGCGACGGCGACGACAACCTGAGCCACGTCACGCGCGAAGAGGCGATCGAAATGGCGCAGCGTGCCGAGGCCGTCATCTACACGATCAGCACCAACGTGAGCGGCACCAAAGGGGCAGGCGACAAGGTGCTGGAGCGCATCGCCGACGCAACCGGAGGACGCCCGTTCTTCCCCTTCCAGATTCGCGATGTGGTGAACGCGTTTGCGGAGATTCAGGATGAACTGCGCAGCCAGTACGCCGTTTCCTATAAGCCCGCAGACCTCAAGCATGACGGGCACTACCGCACGATCGAAATCGTTGCTAACGACCGCAAGAATCTGCGCGTGCGAGCGCGGCGCGGATGGTACGCCCCGGCGCAGTAGAGCGAAGAGCCTCAACTACCAAGACACGAAGGGGTACGAAGGAAAACTTGCGCAGCATTGCCTTCGTGAAACTTCGTGTCCTTGGTGGTTATTGCTCTGCGCGGTCACCCAGAAGAACGCTATGCCAGGATATTCAGGGACGCCACTTCCGAAGAAGCTGGGCATCAAAACCGGATTCCGCGTATGTCTGATCGATGCGCCGTCCGAGGTTCGAGCGGAGTTGAGCACGGAGCTGGCCGGGTGCGAAATCGTACGCGACGGAAAATCTCCGCTCGACTTCGCGATGATGTTCACGAAGTCGAAGACGGCGCTCGCAACGGAGTTCAAGCGCATGAGCAAAGTGCTCGCTCCCGCTGGAATGCTGTGGGTGAGCTGGCCCAAGAAGAGTTCCGGCGTGGCCACCGATCTGGACGAAAACATCGTGCGCGAGATCGGGCTGGCCGCGGGACTGGTCGACGTGAAAGTATGCGCGGTGACTGAGGTCTGGTCAGGATTGAAATTTGTGCGGCGCGTGAAGGATCGCTGAAAGCGGTTCCGGCGCTGGCGGAGGAAGAAAAGCATGGTGCGTGTGGGACTGATTGGATTTGGTTTGGCGGGGCAGGCGTTTCATGCGCCCGTGATTCGGGGCGTTCCGGGGATGGAACTGGCCTGCATTCTCGAGCGCCACGGTTCCAACGCAAAGGAAAGATATCCCCAAGTCCGGGTGGCACGAACGCTCGAAGAAATGCTCTCCGACAAGACGATCGGATTGTGCGTGGTGGCCACTCCCAACGACTCGCATTTCTCCTACACGAAAGCATGCCTAGAAGCAGGCCGCGACGTGGTCGTCGACAAGCCCCTCACTCCCACGATGGCGGAGGCGGAACAACTGGTGCGTCTTGCCGCCGAGCGAGGCCGCCTGCTCACCGTGTATCAGGACCGGCGCTGGGATGGAGCTTTCTTAACAGTGAAGAAGCTCGTGAAGGCGGGAGCTCTGGGCAAAGTTGCCGAGTATGAGTCGCGCTTCGATCGATTCCGTCTGGACTCGAAGCCGGGTGCGTGGCGCGAGCAGGCGAAATTTCCCGCTGCCGGAGTTCTCTGGGATCTGGGACCGCACTTGCTCGACGGGGCCATGGTGTTGTTTGGCGAACCCGAGTCGATTTTCGCCACGGCCCTCTGCCAGCGTGAGACGGCGCAGGTGGACGATGCGTTCGACGTGATCATGCAGTATCCGCGGACACGCGCGACCTTGCGCGCGCGGATTATCGCCTACGCGCCCAGCCACCATCTACTGGTGCACGGAACAGAAGGATCGTTTGTGAAATACGGCATGGACCCGCAGGAAGAAATCCTTCGCAGCCCCAACTGTCCCGACGGCCTCGAATGGGGTGCGGATTGGGGGTTGGAACCTGAAGAGCACTGGGGAACTCTGAGCCGCGTCAACGAGGTGCCGCGGAAGGTGAAGACGGAACGCGGAGACTACCGAGGCTTCTACGTCAACGTGCGCGATGCAGTCGAAAAGAAGGCTGCGCTGGATGTGCCGCCGGAGCAGGCGCTGCGTACCATGCGCGCGCTGTTGCTGGCGCATAAGAGCAGCCGCGAGGGAAGAGTTGTGCGGTGGAATGAGGCGGTGGAATAGCGGCGCATTCCGACCACAAAAGCAACACCAACCGCAAGAGCAGCGGGCAGGAGTGCCCGCTCCACATAAGCCTTCACACTAGCTCTTCATCACTTTCTGAAACGCTACCTGGAACTTTTCCATTTCTTGCTGCGTGCCCACCGTAATGCGGACATGCGCGGGCATCAGCGGCCACACACGGCCGATGAGGACATTCTCCTTTGCCATGGCATCTCGCACATCCTTGCCCGGCCGCTTGGTATCGAGCAGGAAGCAGTTCGATTCGGATGGAATGTACGAATAGCCGTTGCGGTCGAGCCATTGAAACGTCTGCTGCCGAATACTGGCGTTAATGCGACGCCGCTCGGGAACAAGTTGCGGGTCTTTGAGGCTCGCGGTGGCTGCAGCACAAGCAGTAACCGGCATGAAATTCCATCCCCCGCGCTCCATGACCTTGTCGAGCAGATCGGGCCGGCCAATGACGAATCCACAGCGCAGGCCGGCCATCCCATAAACCTTTGAGAACGTGCGCAACACGATCACATCTTTGCCGTCTTTAACCAGATCGAGCGTGGACGGCGCCTCGCTAAAGTGCAGGTACGCTTCGTCGACCAGCACGATCGAACCCCTGGGCTTGTTGGAGACGAGATACTCGATGTCCGAGTGCGGAGTCAGCGTGCCCGTGGGATTTGTTGGGATTGCAGATGTAGAAAACGCCCGCGTCGGGAGCGGCGGCCAGCATGGTTTTCACGTCGTGCGCATAGGTCTTGGTGAGCGGAACCTTGACCACACGAGCGCCCACGGCGGGGGCGAGCATCATTCCAGTCTCGAATCCGGGATCAGCTGTAACGTAGCTCTTCTGCGGCGACGTGAAGGCCAGCACGGCGAGACTTAGGGGAGGAGTCGAACCGACGGTGGCGTGGATGTATTCGGGCTTGAGTCCCTCAATCTGGGCGAAGGTGTTGACGAGGTCGTCGGTGAGATTGTCGGAGTAACGTCCACCCTGCGGGACAAGTGAGGAAGCCGCGTCGCGTGCGGCCTGGCTAGGGCCGAGCGGATTTTCGTTTGAATCGATCATGACGGCATCAGCGGCGTGCGGACGTCGGCGCGCGGCCGCGGCCAGCGTGGGCTCGGTCATAACGCGGAAAGCAGCCGCTGCAGACGCAGCGACCGACAAATGCAGAAACGAACGCCGGGAGAAGCGGGGCATGGGGACCTCCGTCAAGGGAGTGTATCAGGAGTTTGTTGTTGATCTGATTTTGGCCTTGATCAGGTGCTAGCAGTCAAAGTCAAAAGCAAAGTCAAAAGCAGCGGGCAGGAGTGCCCGCTCCACACAGGCCTAGTCCACGCCGGCCTAGTCTTCTTTGCGGCCAGCGTAGTAGCCCGCCCGGGCTTGGATCTTGTAGCTCTGCTTGTTCTTGATTTCGAGCTTGCGGTAGGTACCGTCGAGTTTGATATTGGTCGGCGTGTAGCCAATGTTGTACTGGCTGCGCAGTTCGGCGGCAATCTGGTCGAAGGCCTCGCGGAGTTTGTCGAACTTGTTGCCTACGTTGATGACGCGGCCGCCGGTTGCCTCAGTGAGTTTCTTCATGTCGCTTTCGCCGTAATAGCCGCCTGCCATGCCTCCATAGAACCCACGATCCGCGCATAGCAGCACGTAGACAATGGAATCCGCCTTCTGCGCGGCTTCGATGGCGTCCTGAATCTTGAGTCGGCTGCCTTCGTCCTGGCCGTCGGTGAGCAGGACCATGGCCTTGCGTCCAACTTCCTTCGCCAGCATGTCGTGGGCCGAGAGATACACCGCATCGTAGAGCAAGGTTCCGGGCGAATTCCTCTGGGGAACCGGCCCTCCCCCCATGCCGGGGATTCCGCTGGTGAAGTCCACATTGACTTTCGCTTTGTTCAGGGCGGCCTGGAGGCGGTGAACGTCGCGCGTGAAATCCTGCAGCAGGTCGACGGAGATATCGAAGCTGATCACGTAAGCTTCATCTTTATCAGTCAGAACCTGCTTCAGAAAAGCTCCTCCGACCTCTTTTTCCATGTCGATCACGTTCCGCTGGCTGCCGCTGGCGTCGATCAGTATCCCGAGCGTAAGCGGCAGGTTCGTTTCGGCGTTGAAATACTTGATCGTCTGCTGTTTGCCGTCTTCGTAGATATCAAAGTCATCTTTGGTGAGCTTCGGGATCAGGGCGCCGTGCTTGTCCTTTACATTGAAGAAAAGCTGCACGACGTTGACGTTGACCTTCAGCGTTTCGGTGGGCTCCTGAGAGTCGTCGGATTTCTGGACAGGGGACGCCGGCTGCTGGCTCGGCGCCGATTGCTGAGCCGGTGGTTGCTTGGCGGGCAATTGCGGAGCGGGCGGCAGCTGGGCCACCGTGAGCGGCGGGGCCACACACAGGATCGCCAGCGTGAGCATGAGCAGGATCTGGCGCTGAAGCACAAGTAGTTTGGGCATCCGGGATTCTCTCGCGATTCTTTGTTAGTCTAATCCTGTAGCTTAGATGCACCAAACAGGGTGGACTAAGCATCCCAAAGGACGGCAAGTGGGATTTTTTCACGGGACGAGGGAGCTATGGGGCCAGTAAACGGGATTCGGCGGTGGCGGGACAGTGTGGGAAACGCGCTGATAGTTCTAGCCCTGGTGTTGGGCTTGGCGATCCCGCCTCTGCAGGCGCAGTCGGGCGGGAACCAAACGCCGGCCCAGCCGCCAGCGACCACGCAACCTGCACAGGATATCCCCGACGCGCCATCGACCGTGCAACCTCCAACCCCCAGACCGGCCCTTCCTGCCGCGCTGCCACCCGGCGAGGGCAAGAGCACCCAGCCGACCCCGTTCCCGGGCGAATCGGCGCAGCAGTCGGACCAGGAAAAACCGGCACCGCCTCCCATGCCGCCGATTGAGACTGTTCCCGCGGGCGGCACACCGAGGAATCAGATCAGCCCAAAAGACGATCTCTACAAGTTGGTCGTCAAGGTCAACTTCGTGCAGGTCCCCGTAATGGTAAAGGACTCCGACGGACGCCGCGTGGATGGCCTGCTTCCCAAAGATTTCACCGTCCTCGAAAACGGAAAGAAACAAACGCTGTCGTACTTCACCAGCGATCCCTTTGAACTTTCCGTGGCCGTCTTGCTCGACATCGGCATGGCCGACGTAGCCGTGCAGAAGCTGAACCAGACCTACTCCGCCCTCGTCGGTGCGTTCAGCCCTTACGATGAGGTCGCGCTCTATACCTACAGCAGCACGGTCAGCCAGGTCACGGACTTTACCGGACGAACCGAGAAGCTGACGGCGGTGCTGAACGAAATGAAGCTGGTGCGCGGGCACGCCAATGGCCCGCCCGTGATGGGCGGGCCGCTGTCCGGGGGACCTACCGTCAATGGAGCCCCGGTCGGAGGACCGTTAATCCAGCCGGTCAGCACGCCGCCGAGAGAGGCGCATGTTCTGAATGACGCCATCCTGCGCGCTGCGCTGGACCTGAGCAAGCGCGACCGCACTCGCCGGAAGGTGATCTTTGTCGTCAGTGACGGACGCGAGTTGGGTAGCCGAGCCAGCTACAGCGACGTCCTGAAGCTGCTGGAAACCCAGGGCATCCAGGTGAAAGCGGTTGTGCTCGATAGTGGGGCGTTGCCCGTTTTCCGCCAAGTCGAAAAGATCCATCTGAAGGGCCAAGGCTACAGCAACATCCTTCCCAAGTATTCCTCGGCGACCGGAGGAGGACAGGTCTTTACCGAACTCTCGCGCAATGCGATGGAAGAGGCGTACGCGCAGATCACCTCTGAAGCGAGGAACCAGTACACGCTGGCCTACACCCCAAAAGCCACGGCCGGCCCCGCCTACCGCAGCATCGAGGTGTTGGTGGACAAGAAAGGGCTGAAGGTTTTCGCCAAGGATGGCTACTATCCGATCCCGTCGAGCCGCTAGCACTCCAGTATTTTCAATGGGTTGCGAGGTTGGCCTAGGCCGTTTGCATGCCGGGGGTCACCTGAGTAACCTGCGTCGGGTACCTCCCGTATGATATAAAAGCCGCGAGCCCCCATAAGGACATTTGTGTGCGTGGCCGCCCGCGAGGGTGTCTGCGCACTTTGAGGAAAGCCTTGAGTTTCATCAACTTCGCAGCCCGCGAGATCAACTGCAAGATCGTGTACTACGGCGCCGGACTGGGCGGCAAGACCACGAATCTACAGGTGATCTACCAGAAAACTGCGGACCAGCAGAAGGGCAAGATGATCTCGCTGGCCACCGAAACCGAGCGTACTTTGTTCTTCGATTTTCTGCCGCTCGATCTCGGCTCGGTGCGCGGCTTCAAGACCCGTATCCACCTCTACACCGTGCCCGGACAGGTCTTCTACGACGCCAGCCGCAAGCTGATTCTGCGCGGCGTCGACGGTATCGTTTTCGTCGCCGACTCCCAGGAACAGCGCCAGGACGCCAACGTCGAGGCGCTCGACAATCTGATGTCGAACTTGAAAGAGCACGGCTACGACTTCAACAAGATCCCCTACGTGCTCCAACTCAACAAGCGCGACCTCCCCAATATTTTGCCAATCGATCTGCTCTCCACCGAACTGCGCCGGAAAAACGAACCCATCGTAGAAGCCGTGGCCTTCCAGGGCGTCGGCGTGTTCGAAACGCTGAAAGAAATCGCCAAGCAGGTGCTCACGGAACTCAAAGCCGGCGGATAGAGGGGCAGTTTTCAGTTTTCAGTTCTCGCACGGCGGGTGCCCCATTTCTCGCGTTCTTTGCGAGAAGTGGGGAGCTTCGACGGCGCGCCTTAGGTCCCCGCAACCGCTCCCCAAATCCCCCATAACCCGTCTAACGCGGAAGCACATTCCCCATGCCTGATCTACAATGGCTGTCCGCACAATCCCGCCATCACTGGAGAGAATTCATGCGCATCCTGCGAAATTCATTCCGCGCCCTGCTCGTTCTCTTACTTCTATCCGCGCCGTTCGCCCTGGCACAGGCCTCTCTCCACGGCATCGATCTCACCGACCTCGACCGCAAGGCCGCTCCCTGCGACGACTTCTTTCAATTCGCCAACGGCACCTGGCGTGCGAACAATCCTATCCCGGCTTCGATGACCCGCTGGAGCAGACGCTGGCAGGCGGGCGAATCGTCGAAAGACAAGCTGCGCGACATTCTGGAGGCCGCATCCTTCTTGAAGGCTACCAAGGGCAGCACCGAGCAAATCATCGGCGACTACTACGGCGCCTGCATGGACGAATCCCGCGTCAACGCTCGAGGCATGGACCCCATCAAACCGTGGTTCGCCAAGATCGACGCCGCGCGCGATACAGCGGCCTTACAGCAGGCGATGGCCGAGATGCACGACATCATCGTGAACGCGCCATTCGCGTTCGGCAGCCAGCAGGATCCGCATAAGCCGTCATGGGTGTTGGCTGACCTCGGCGCCAGCGGCCTCGGCCTGCCGGATCGTGACTACTACTTGAAGACGGAGCCGCGTTTTAAGGAAGCTCGCGAAAAATACGTCGAGCACGTCACGGCCATGTTCAAGCTCGCGGGCTGGGACCCAAAATCCGCAACGGCTGCGTCGCAGACCGTCATGGCGATGGAAACCAAGCTGGCCGAAGCCTCTCTCGATAACGTGGCGCTGCGTGATCCGTCCGCGACCGATCACAACACCACATTCGCGCAGCTGCAAGCCATGGCTCCGCATGTTGATTGGGCGGCGTATTTCAAGCACAAAGAAATCCCTACTGACGTCGACATGAACGTCGACCAGCCCAAGTTCATGCAGGAAGTCGACCGGCAGATGCAGCAGACTCCGCTGGCGGACTGGAGGGTATATTTGAAGTGGCAACTGCTCAATTCGGCGGCGAATTCTCTCTCCGCGCCATTCGTCGAAGAAGATTTCGCCTTCAACGGGAAGTATCTTGCTGGCACGACCGAGATGAAGCCGCGCTGGAAACGCTGCGTAGAATCCACCGACCAGTTATTGGGAGAGGCGCTCGGACAGAAATACGTCGAGAAATATTTCCCTCCCGAAGCCAAGGCCCGCATGCAGGAGATGGTGCGCCATCTGCTCGCGGCCATGCGTGACGACATTCTCAGCCGTCCGTGGATGAGCGATGACACCAAAGAGAAGGCGATGGCCAAAATCGCCACGTTCAATCCCAAGATCGGCTATCCGGACAAGTGGAAGGACTACAGTCACGTGGAGATTCGCCGCGACGCGTATTTCGAGAGCATGATCGCGGGAAGAAAATTCGTCGAAGAGGACGACCGCAATCTCATCGGCAAGACCGTCGACCGCGGACGCTGGGGCATGACTCCGCCAACGTCCGACGCCTACTACAACCCGCTGCTGAACGAAATCGTGTTCCCCGCGGGAATTCTGCAGCCTCCGGCGTTCGACATGAAGGCTGTGGACGCCGTCAACTATGGCGCCATTGGTGTTGTGATCGGACACGAAATCTCGCACGGCTTCGACGACCAGGGCGCGCAATACGACTTTCTGGGACGCCTGCGCAACTGGTGGACGGACAATGATCTCAAGGATTTTCAGGGGCGCGCGGCTTGCGTAGCCGATCAGTTCGATCACTACTACATCGAGAAAGATATCCACCACAACGGGAAACTGGTGCTGGGCGAGAGCATCGGCGACCTGGGCGGGGCCAAGATCGCTTATCTCGCGTATCAGAAATCGCTCGATGGCAGGCCCCGACCGGCCGACATCGACGGCTTCACTCCCGAACAGCAATTCTTCATCGCCTGGGGACAGTTCCGTGGCGACGAAATCCGTCCCGAAACGCAGCGCCTCATGGTGCAGACCGATCCGCACCCGATCGCGAAGTACCGCGTGATCGGCCCGCTATCGAATCTTCCGGAATTCCAGAAAGCGTGGAGTTGCAAGGCAGATGCGCCGATGGTGCGACCGGAAGGCAAGAGGTGCGACGTGTGGTAATGTGCTTGGGCGCAGCACCAGCATCGTGCTGGCTGTCGCGAGCGTGTCTTGCTCTCGGTGTCGCCTTCGCGATCAAGCGCCGGAGGCGCGACTGAGAACAGCCCGGCGTTTCAAACGCCGGGTCGCCTGAACGACAAGAGAACCAGTGTCCCGGAGGGACACCTGAAACTCAAGCACGACCCTTACCCGTGTCCGTCTGACAAAACAATCAGGTCTAATTGACGGCTCCGCCTACGTAGTCGCACACCAGCACGGTCAGATCGTCGTCCTGCGACTTCGCCCACTGTTGCACCGCGGAAATAATCCGATCAGCCGCATCCGCAGGCGCGATCCCGGATGTCTGCCGTAGCAGCGCCCCGAGCGCCTCCTGCCCGAAGAATTCCCCGGATGCGCTGGCCGCCTCCACGATTCCGTCGGTATACAGCAGCAACCGATCACCAGGCTCCAACTTCTGCGCAGCCGTCGAATACGTTGCAAAATCGAACGCCGCGAGCATCAACCCGTTCTCTTCCACTTCCCTCACCTTTCCAGCACGCAGCAGCAACATGGGAGGGTGTCCGGCCGCCGAATAGCGCAACTCTCTCGCCTCAGAATCAAGATGCACGTATGCCGCCGTCACGAACTGATTCTGCGTGTTGCCGCACAGCGCGGCGTTCATCCCCGACAACAGACCCGACGGATCTCCTGCCTTGCCTCGCTGCGCCGTCGCCGCCAGTTTCACCATCGATGCGATCAGCGCCGCCGGCACGCCGTGCCCTGAAACATCCGCGATCAGAAGTCCTGCCTGCCGGTCATCGGCCACGATGAAGTCATAAAAATCTCCGGCAACAGATGTCATGGGAACATATCGTGCCGCGACACGAAAGCTGGCCGAGTCAGGAAATTTGCCCGGGAGAATAGACAATTGAATCCGCTTGGCAACTTCCAGTTCCTTCTGAATGTCGTTGAGTTGCTGATCGCGCTCAAGAGTCTGCCGCGCTGCAACGTAGCCTAAGGCTCCCAAGAAAGCGACAAAGCCATACGGCTCGATCCTGGGGCCTCCCCACCAAGGCCCCGCAATATTGTCAAACAAGGCGCAAGCGACGAAGACGAGCAGCCCGCGACGGATGACCAGAAAGTCCTGGTTCGCGGCGCCACTCCAAAGGGATTGCACCACAATCGCAACCAGCGCCACGATCACTACCGCGTTGTTGATCAAGAGATAGCTGCGGGACGGGCCAAAGGCGAACGTCAACACCGCCAGGGCGCCCAGAATGACTCCCATCACATAGCCCACGATCTTGCCGCTGCGGTGCAGCAGACCAGCGGCATTGAAGAACAAAAAAGCTGGAATGGGAACGATGTAGTTGATACCAGACGCCAGTCTCGGATAGAACACCGACCCGTGAATCGCGAGTCCCAGCAGGTTCGCCTGAATCCACAAGCGCGAGCCGTAGAGAACGGAGAAGAGCGCGAAATAGTTCAGCACGGAATCGTGCTTGCGTCGGATGAGGGAGAATGCCGCGGAGATCAGGCCCACCGCAACAAATGCCGCCCCCAGAAAAAGATACGGGGCATCCCGGTGGAAGATCTGCAGGACTTGTTCAGCCGTGAGCGGGGCGAGCGCATACATGTCTACAGGATGCTAAATCATCTGGGAAACCTGCGAAGTCCTTAGGGAGCCGCAGCACCAGATGCTGGGCGGTAGTCCAATCATTACCGACGTAAGCGCGTCTTGAGGTTTTGTGCTGCTTCGCGCTTCCCGACTTCGTTAGCCTGGCCACGGGGCGAGTGTCGAAGTCTGCCCGCAGGTTCTATCAGTGATTGCTTTTGCCCTATTCTTCCGCTTGTCAGACTCACCACGACTAGTGTTCTGGTGCGCCGTCGGCTTCTGTACCGGCATTTTCCTTTTCTTCAACGGATTCCGTCTGCTGCAGCGCCGCCGCCTGATCCTCGACACTCCATTCTCGAAGATTCGCAGCGCCTCCATGGGCATGGTCGAAATCAGCGGCCTCGCAGTCGGCCCCTATACGATGGTCGCTCCCATCACAGCGCGTGCCTGCTACTACTACCGCACGCTGGTCTGGGAATGGAGGCAAAACGGCAAGAGCAAGCAGTGGGTGAAAGTCGCGGCCGAGTGCATGCACCTGCCTTTCTTCGTCGATGACAATACCGGCCGCGTTCTGGTGGACCCGCGCGGCGCCGACCTCGACCTGCATTGCGACTTCAAGGAGGAATTCAGCAGCTCCATCTTCTCCACCCGCGATGATGCCCCGGCCAACGTCACCGGCTTCCTGGCGGGCCACGGCATCGTCACCAGCAACAAAATCAAGGTGGAGGAATACTGCATCAAGCCCAAGAATGCGCTGTTCATCCTGGGCACGCTGGCGGAGAATCCCGGGATCGAGATCGCTCCGCAGCCAGTTCGCGACAACGAAGCCATAGACTCGACTTCAACCAGCGGCTTCACTCTGTCGATCAATTCGCTCTCGTTCTCTGCGGCCACGGGCGGTGCGGATTCCGTCGTCGGATCGCTCGTCCAGCGGTTCGCGACGCAATCCGATGATCCTCCCCCGCAAGTCATCCGCCTCACACCAGAACATGGCCTCGCCAAACCAGGGCACACAACACAGCAACAGAAGATTGCTGCCGCCCTGCACAAGGCGGGCATTTCGAACCCCGTGGCATGGTCTGCAGCTGGAGTGACTGCCGCAGGTGTGACCACGGCCGGTGTAGCCGCACCAGGAGTGCAGGTTATCGCCGATCCGTCTGCTTCAGCCGTGAAAGCCAACGGCTTCGATGCCTATCCGCCCGTCGTGTTGATGAAAGGCACCAACAACAAAACTTTCCTGATCTCCTGGCGCAGCCAGCAGGAAGTCGCTCGCTCGCTTGGCTGGAAGTGCATGCTGATGATCTGGGGCGGCCCCGCCCTCGCGCTACTCAGCCTCTACCTCTTCCTGAACATCAAGAGTCTGCTCTAGTTCGTGTGGCGCGGGTGCCGGCGCCCCCACCCTCGTGGCAGCAAGCCCGCACGGTCCTTGCGGCGCACCACGCTTCTAACCCTGCCCCTTCCCACTCCCAATGGCCCGCCCCTTGCCCTCTAGTACAATCAACCCGTGAGCGACGCCGTCCGCATCGGAATCCTGGGCGACTTCAACGCCGAATTCCGTTCCCACCACGCCACCACCGACGCGCTCCAGCACGCCGCCCGCAAGCTGAAAATCACGGTCGAATCCGAGTGGCTTCCCACGCCCACGCTCGCCGCTGCCGGAGCCGAAAAGACGCTGGAAAGTTTCGACGGTCTCTGGGCCTCGCCCGGCAGCCCGTACAAAAGTTTTGACGGCATGCTCAAAGGCATCGAGTTCGCCCGCCGCCGCGACTGGCCGTTCCTCGGCACGTGTGGCGGATTTCAATATGCCTTCATCGAGTTCGCCCGCAACGTCCTCAACATCAAAGACGCCGACAGTGCCGAGAACAATTCCGGCTCGAAAAACATCATCATTTATCCTGTCGCCTGCGCCGTGCCCGACCGCGAGGGCAACGCTCCCAAGCTCTCCGGCGCGGTCCCCGAGATTCGCCTGCGTCCCGGCTCCTACCTACAGTCTTTCTACGGCAAAGACGAAGAAACCGTCACCGAAGAATTCTTCTGCAACTTCGAAATCAACCCCGACTTCGAATGGACCACCATGGAAGCGGGATTTCCGGTCGTCGCCCGCGGCCCCCAAGGCGAGATCCGCGCCATCGAATCTCCCACGCACCGTTTCTACTTGGCAACGCTCTTCCAGCCCCAGTTGTCGTCCACGGAAAAAAAGCCGCACCCGGTAGTCCTGGCCTTCGTCCAAGCTGCCGCCGACTGGGGAAAGAAGAAGCTCGACGACAGCGTCCTAGAGTAGCAAGTGTGGCGCGGGCGCCCCTACCCGCGTCTTCGTGACAGAGTCTGCTGCGGGTACCCACCCTAGCCGCGTTCTTTGGGGCAAAGGTGGGAAATCGGAGAGGACGGGTGCCCACTGCCAAACCCGCACTTCCCCGTCGTTACCAAAGTCCCTGCCCCAACCCGGTTACCGCCCCCGCACCATGCGCATCTGGAGCCGCTGCCCATCCCTCGCTAGACTCATGCAATCCCCAGTTAGTCCGCGGCACCGAGTCCGCAGGAGCCATGCTCGTCTATGCACATGCAGCTGATGAACTCATTCCGCATACCGTTCACCACCCTGATCAGCTACATCCCGATCATTGCCACGATCGTGACCACCCTATTCAGCGTGATTCTGGCCCGCGCCACTCTCCGCTACGTTGAAGCCACCGACAAAGGCCTGGCCCTGGCCCGCGAGGAATTTGAGCGCGAGTGGTCCCCGGACCTGCACATTAAAATGGAGCGTGTCTCCTCCTCCGAAGCCCGGGTTATCGTCACCAACCTGGCGAAAACCTCGGTCCTGCTGCAGCTGTTGCAGCTGCGCAAGATCTCGCATGCGATGCCGTTCGAGCGCTGCCGCCTGAATGACCCTCTGGTCGGCGGCATGACCTGGACGCAAGAAATGGGCAAGCGCATCATCGCTTGCACCGGACAGGAATTCGAGGGCCCCATCGCGGCCTCGATGACGTTCTATGCCGCCGGTCGCATGTTCCGCACCGACTGGTTCCGTTCGCAGATTCAGGTGCGCGATGGACGCATCATCAGCCTCGAACCCAGCAACATGCCCGCGCGCCGCGTCCGCGTAGTCGAACGCAAAGGCCCCGAACGCCGGCGCGAATTCGTCCAGGACGTAACCGCGCAAGTGCCCCAAGAAAAAATAAACACCAAACCCGACGAAAGCTTCTTCGTAACCGGAGCGTGATTTTGGGGTATCCTTCTCCCCCGTCGATCTCTTGAAATCGTCGGCTTAGGAGGAAGGTCGTATGGTTCTCTTCGCCTCTTCAGGGCGCTTCTTCGGGATTCGGATATCTTCCTGAATTTGAAACTGCTGCCCTAAGTATTCATTTTCGCTGCGCCCTCGTATCCCGCAACTGCTATCCTAAAAGTAGTACGTGCCTATATTCCGCACATCTTGAGATCACAATTTGTGATCTCAGATTTGAACTATGGCGAAAACGGCAATCGTCGCTGCAAGAAGAGTTGAGTCCAAGATCCTAGTTCTCCGGGGTCACAGAGTCATCCTCGACGCAGACCTGGCCGAACTTTATGGAGTACAAGTCCGCCATCTGAATCAGCAGGTCAAACGCAACGCTAAGCGCTTTCCTTTTGCATTTCGCTTTCAACTCTCCGCGCAGGAATTCAAAATCTTGAGATCACAAAATGTGATCTCAAGTGAAAGCCACGGCGGTACGCGTTACCGGCCATACGCTTTCAGCGAACACGGCGCGATCATGGCGGCCACTGTGCTGAACTCCGAACGCGCCATCGAAATGAGCGTGTTCGTGGTGCTCGCTTTTGTACGCATGCGCCGCGCAATTTCCGCCAATCGCCACATTCTGGCCAAGCTGGCAGAGGTCGAGCGTCGTCTCGAAAGCCATGATGCCGACATCCAAGACTTGATGGATGCCATCCGCGAGCTGATCAATCCTCCGGAGCCGCCTCGTCGTCGCATCGGCTTCGAAGTGCCTCCGGATTCTCCAAAAATCCGCAATAAGGCCCCGAAGGCCCGCACGCTGCGTTTCCCCACTAGCAGATAACGTTGGGCCTCCCGTCCGATAAAGTCGTGACCGTCTTCGGACTTGGAGTCAGGTAACCCTTACCAAAGTTCACCGCTCCGCCTCAATCCCCTAAAGATTTCTCGCCCCGCTGCCGATCCTAACTCCTAGGAGACCAGAATTATGATCAACCCGATCAGCAGCGCACATCCGAACGATGTCCAGCCTGTGTCGCATCCGCCTGCGGAACCTAAGCCTGATCCTCAGGCCCAGACTCCGCCAGTGCAGAAGAGCGGCGCGGTCTCGCAGGACCAAGTCACGCTGAAGAGCGCTGGACAAGTCGACGACGGTAAGTAGCTTCGCGTTTCGGTAAGGGAGTTCTTACCAAAGTTTTGCCGTCCCGACCTCGAAACCGCTAAAGATATTCGCGGCCCTGCCGATCTTCATTTTCTATGATCAACCCAATTAGCAACGTACTCGCCAGTTACGCCAACCAAGCGTCACAACCGGCTGCTCGCCAGCCCCAACCGCAGCAAAGCAACGCCCTCCCACAGGACACCGTCACTCTAAAGAGCACTGGCGACGTCGACCACGACGGCGACAGCAAGTAACCTCCCGTAGCATCGCGCCGGGGAGGACGGGACTTACCAGCCCGTCCTCCACCAGCAATCCTTCCATCCTGCGAATCGGCGCCCACAGGCGCGCAAGGACGTAATCTTGTCCCCGCTCACTCCGCAAGTCATCCTGACACAGCTTGGCAAGTGCCTGCTTGCTCTCGAGTTCCAGGGACAACGACCGGGGCCGCTTGATGGCCCGCATCTGCCCCGGGAGAGTGTTGTGACGAAACGAATCGTGTCCATCTTTTTGCCACTGGCTGCCATCTGTCTGCTCTCCGGCTGCAAATCCGATTCCGCAGAGCAGGCCAGCCCCGCGCCCGCACCCGCGGCTCAACCTGTTGCCGACGCCGCGCCCCCGGAGGAAATCCCTCCCGTTGACCCCATCTGGGATGCGATCGCCAAGAAACAGGCGCATCTTGATCAAGTCGAGAAAATCCGCACCGGTAAGTACGACGCGATCTCCTGCCAGAAAGCCGTCGCAGGTTTTCAGCGTCGCCTAAAGATCGACACGTCCGCCTGTAACCCGCTCCGACTTCGCGCCGAGCGCGAGGCCGAACACGCCCAATTGTTCGACCGGATGGTCAAAACGCTGCACCACGAAAACTAGCCCCATCCTAAGACCGAAGGGTGCACCGACGATTGCTGCGAAGTAAACACCATCCAAAATGAAAAGTGCAACCGCGGAGGCGCAGGAGCCGCGCCTCCACGGTTCACTCTCACTCCGCCGTCTGTTCCAGCGCGCGGATGTACTCGACGACCGACTCGCTCCAACCGTCGATGTGCGTCCACTTGCCGTAGCCGACGCCGTTCTTGTAGCTGGCTACGTTGATCACATAGCCCTTGCCCTTCGGCGCAGGCACCGTGTCGTGCGCCTGCTCATCGGTGATGACGATCAGGCGATCGTAGCCGTGCTTCTGATTCAGCTCGGTCACAGCCTTGCCGAGCTGCGTGCTGTTGTGGCGCTGCGACGCATTGATCGCGTCGCGCAGAGCGAAGCCGCGACGCGCAGGAACTTCGACCAGCGTGTCGGAGAAGCTGAATACTGCCACCTTCTCGCCGATCTCGCGCAGCAACACTGCGAGCCCGTAAGCTGCGTCAGTGCGCTGCATCTCGGAACGCTGAGACAGCGGAGCGGTCATCGAGCCGGAAACGTCGACCAGCACGATGGTCTTTCCACGCAGCTTCTCATGCGTCTTCTCCTGCGAACCGACGCACTTCAGCATGGCCTGCTCGATCGCCTCTTCCCACTGCGGAGCGTAGCGCGCCGCGGCCAGGAAGCGGAACAGCAGCACACGCACCGTGCTCACGGAACCGAGCGCAGCGAGCACGAGCGACTCGTCGACTCCGACATCACGCATGTTGCGCAGGTTGCGGAGCAGAGCGAGCGCGCCCAGCTTCTCCTCGCGGAGCAGGCGCTCCCAGGCCTCGCGCTTGTTGGCGCCAGACGAGAGTGCAACCTCCCACGTGTCAGGAGCCGTGAGCTCGCCCGCGATCAGGCGCTTCCACACTTCGGCCTGCGCCTCGTCGCGCGGCTTGGCGTGAGCGAGGAACAGAACGTCGCGCAGCTTGATGGGTCCGCCGCGATCGTACTTCGCGAGCGCGTACTCATCAAACCTGGGGAAAGCCGCAGCCAGCCCCTTCTTCACCTGCGCGGAAAGAGGCACGCGACCGTCCTTCCAGTAGATAGCGACGAACTCGGCGAGCTCGTCGGCACGCTGGATGACCTGCGCAAGCGTCTCAGCCACAAAGCCGCGATGCGTGGCGTGACGCGCCATCTCGCGCACCAGCAACAGCGGCGCATGACGCAGTTTCATCTTCACGCGCGCCTCAACGGCGAGCGCGGCCACCTTCTCGGCTGCAACCTTCGGAACGAGTTCGGCAATGCGGCCCGCGATCTCGACTCCGTCCTCGTAGAACTGGCTCTCCCAGAGCAGGCAGGCCAGAACCGAGCGTCGCAGTTGCAGTTCCGTCGAGATGTCGCGGGCCGGTGCGCCTTCATGCGTGCGCGCCCCAAAGTTCAGGTTGAGTAGATTCAGTCGAGCCATGAGTCGCCTCCTTGTGAGCTATCGGCTGTCAGGCGTCAGCTCTTAGCCAGAAGCTTCTAGCTGCTAGCTACTGGCTAAACTTATTTGTTATTCCGAACCGGCGTTCTTTTGCCGGTGAGGAATCTTTTGTTTCGATCGCCGGGGATTAGTCGACGACGGCGTTTTAGACGGATGTTCTGGCTAAACTACAGAGCGAGAGCTCTGGCAGGATTCCATACCCGCGTCGTCCGCGTCCGATGTAGCCGTAGTCTTCACCACCGGCGAATCTCGTGCTCTTTATTCCGACGGGACGATTTTCAGTTCGTCCTCTTTCGCCTTCCCGTCGTCAACCTGGCCTGGCGTGAATCCGACCTGCCGATTCACATCCTTGGTACGAATGATCCACGCGATCTCTTCCATGTCCGACTTGCTGGGAACTCGTTTGTCGTTGTAGTCGGTGCACTGGCTCACCTTGAACGGCACCAGGCGCGCGGGACGGAGGAAGGCGCACAGAATGATCTCCTCGCTATCCGCGAATCCGCGCTGAATGTGCGCCCAGTAGCACGAGTTGCACAGCGACTCGCTGACCTGCGGCTTTCCGGTTCGGATTACGACGCTCATACGCTGGCTCTCTAACCGGCGTTCACGCCGGATTTGTACGGTTGAAAATCTCAGCCGGGGAATCAGCGACAAGAGTACGTTTAGGCGCTTTACCGTTTAGCTACACGGCACAATTCCCGTGGCAGGATTCGAACCTGCATCTCCCGCTCCTCAGGCGAAGTAACCCTCGTCTTCACCACCCGGCCGAACTTATGGATCACATCTGTCGGATCACATCTCTCGCCGGGGAACGTGCGAGAAGAGTCGAGGCTGTGGTTTCCAGGTACCTTGTGCTTCGGGACTATGCCCCCGTCCCTGGAGACTTGCACCTCGGCAGGCTACGCATACCTGCTGGCACTTTGGCGAAGTAACTCTGCTCTTTCACCACCGGCGAAACTGCTGCTAATCCAAGAACACTACGTTGCGCATGGCATACGAGAGGTGTTCTGTGTTGCTGAAGACCTCATGCCACCCATTCAGAACCACAGTCTCGTGGTCCGGATGACGAACACGGCCGCGAACATAGACCTTGGGATTCCGGCGCATCACGCTCCAATTCCAACGCCTTCTCTCACCTTCGGACAAAGCGCTGTACTGCTCCTCGGACAAGCCGTTCGGAGCGCCAGGGCTAACGTAAACCGTCTCACCACCGAAGCGAAAGAGTTGCTCACACACATGCGGCTTGCCGCCACGACTGCGTACTAACGGTTCGTTGCGCAAGAGCAATAACGGATTCATCGCCACCCTTGTGACGGGCACGAAGAACCATTCTCCCTGGCGGATTCGAGCCGCATTGCGGCGCCGATCGCGTTTCCTCGACCGCACACGACTCTCGCTAACCACTACCGCTTCAGGCTTCAACGCCAGCTTCGCGTCGCGCACACGGCTCACAGGCGTTGCCTCCGGAATACCGGCGACAAACCAATGACGCTCATCGTGACCGAGCAGGAAGCGGTGCTTTTCTCCCCTCTCGCGACTCAGCAGCAGAAGATGCCGGTCGCGCGCTTGCACGTCTAGAACAATAAGTTCTTCCACCACCTCGCGATTTCGCGAAATCAGGAAGTACTCGCCTCTGGTGTCATTGCGGACGTCGAGGGCAAGATCCTGCCGCACCCATCGTCCACCCAGCCAGCGTGTTTCGGCTTCGCCGAATTTCACTCGTGCGCCCATCTTTTCGAACGCACGCTCCAGGGCATCCATTTGTGTTTCCAATCTAAGGGCAGTCTGCCCGGTTAGGGCGCAGGCGATATCGCCTGCGCCATAGGTGACGGACAACAGCCAGGGAACTGGGATCACGGTTGGGGGCTCGAACCCCGGCCTAGAAACAGGCACGCCACGAAGTTGCCGTGAACTTCACCACTGACTGAACCTTTGCTTCGCGCGGAGACTTCTCCGCGCATGTTTACAGCAAACTGAAATTGGTCAAGGAACAGTCGGCGACGGAATGGGGCTTGCGCCCTGAGGAGTCGAACCTCACAGCACGATCTCCGAAGAGACGGGGCTGTTCTACCAAGAGAAGTATCCGTAACCTTTCACCACTGACCGAGTTGCGACGGCGTTAGTCGAGCTTCGCTCGACGGACGGAGGAAGGCGTCCGTCCCTCCACAAACTGCTGGGGAATGAACGACGGCGGGCGGGTCGTGTCGAGACGAAGGAACCGCAGTCTTCGCCATCCAGCGTGCTTTGTTTTGTTAGCTTTGCGTTAAAAGGCGTCGAGGACTAACTGACGCAATCGAATGACGCCCTAATACCGACTCGGCTGAATTGTGGCCGAGGCAGCCCGCTTAGCGATTTGTGCTTGTTTACTGACAAATTTGGGCGTCCTTTCATTTGGGGATGTTTGAAGATGCCATAACTTTGAGTTTTGTGCAAGAGGAAAAACGCTTCTTGAAAAGAAATATTGTGGCACGATTCGGAAATGAGAAAGGAATTAGATAGCTACAAGTTCGAACGTGGGGTAACTCGACCTCAATTCCGCGAACGCCTCTGGCGGCGAACCGGCGGGCACGGGAAAGTATCGTTGTACTTCGCGTTTGAAGTTGTCGAGATAGGCTTTCAGGATCTCGGGCTTCTCCGCGTCAGAGAGCGCACGTAGGCCGAATTTTTGTCGCTTGCTTCCTTTCTTTAGCGTGATTTCTCCGGCGGCTTCGGCGTTACGCACCCATTGCGTTCGTCCACGCGGGGCGACCAGATAACGCTTGCCGTTCCGTTCCAACAGATTGATTGGAGTCGCATAGAGCTTGCCGGTTTTGCGTCCGCGGACCTCGAGCAAGTAGTTGTAGCGGAAACCCAGACCGAGGCCTACGAGAAATCCGAAGGCGCGGTTGAAGATCTTTTCGCCGGCACTGGGTTCGCGGAAGGCGGGGAGGGTGGAGGTCATACGATAATTATAGTGACCTCGGACGCATGAAGATGAGAGTCCTCTCTCCGAAGAACTAGCGAGTATCGCCCTCCAGTTAACGGGCAGAGTCGTAGGTTTTGCTGCCGGCGAGATTGCGACAGGCCCAGGCGACGGCATTCAGGCGTACATCCGGGACGCCGCTCCTTGACCGCTGGCAGCAACCCGGCGTTGGAAACGCCGGGCTATTGTCGGATGTCCTTCCGGGATTTTTCTCGGACCGTTTGGACGTGTTCGCGCGTGCACTCCCTCGCCGCTTCGCGCGTTTCCTTTACGGACCCGGATTGGTCTACGTCAAGTATGGCTCACAAAACGTAGCGAGGCGGAGTTCATGCAGTAGCGGAGGTGGGTGGGTTCGGGGCCGTCGTCGAAGACGTGGCCGAGATGGGCGTCGCACTCGGCGCAGGAGACCGCGGTGCGGACCATGCCGAAAGTCGTGTCGCGAATTTCGGTTACATTCTCGGCGGCGATCGGCGCCCAGAAGCTGGGCCAGCCGGTGCCGGATTCGAATTTGGTGGCGGAGTCGAACAGGGCGTTGTCGCAGCAGATGCAGCGGTAGAGTCCTTTGTCGTGGAGGTTCCAGTATTTTCCGGAGAAGGCGATTTCGGTGTCGGCATGGCGTGTGATGTCGAACGCGTTGCCTGAAAGCAGCTTGCGCCACTCGTTTTCGGTTCTCACAACTTTGGCTACGCGTTCTTTTCTTAGGCGCTGGCCGGCATCCGAAAAAAGGACAATCGTAACTTCTTTGGGCTCGGTGGCCGCGGATGGGGCGGCTTGCAGAACCGCGGGCTTTCTCCATTGCCATAAGGCAAGGCCTGCGATTGTTGCTACGGATGTGGCGAGGAATGCGCGCCTTTGAATGACGCGAGCCGTTGCTGAGAGCTGCGCAAGTCCCCACTTCTCGCGCAAAGAGCGCGCGAGAAATGGGGCACCCGCTGAGGGAGCCGCCGAGCTTCGCTCAGCCGGACAGCCGGGGGCGGCTGTCCCCACATGATCCTTTTTGTGAAGCTCATTTGAGTCCGACATATCTCCTCCGTTTCTCCTCTGTAGTGCTGCCTACTTCCCTGTGTAGAGGTCGGGGAATTCTTGGCGAAGGTGTTCGACCTTGGGAGCATCGTTGTAACGGATGTAAGGCTGATCCGGATGCAACGTTGCGTAGTTCTGGTGATAGGCCTCGGCCGGGTAGAACACTTGCAAGGGCACGACCTTGGTCACGATCTGCCGCGGAAAAACTTTGGCTTTGTCGAGCTGGGCGATGTAGGCCTCGGCGATGCGTTTCTGCTCGTCGTTGCCGTAGAAAATCGAGGAGCGATATTGCGTGCCCTCGTCGGGGCCCTGACGGTTGAGCTGCGTGGGGTCGTGGGCGACAGAGAAGAAGACACGCAGCAGTTCGCCGTAGGTGATCTGCGAGGGATCGTAGACGATCTGCACTGACTCGGCGTGTCCGGTTTCTCCAGTGCTGACGATTTCGTATTCGGCGGTCTTGGCCGAACCGCCCGAGTAGCCGGAGGTCGCACTGATCACGCCTTTAACATGCTGGAAAACAGCCTGAATGCCCCAGAAACATCCGCCGGAGAGGATTGCTGTCTGCTGGCTGGAAGTGGCGGCGCGTGGGGCGTCGAGCACAGGCGCGGGAACTGCGGCGGTCGGACTTGCCTTGGCGTTGCAAGCCGTGGCGCCGAGGAGCGCCGTGAAAAGAATCAGAGCATATCGAATCGGAGATGACATTTCGTTTCCCCTTCTACAGTACGAAACAATGTGGGCTGGCAGATTGGAGTTGCGAGGGGAGGAAAAAGTTTCAAGCTGTGCAACGCCGGATTTGGAAGCGCGACTGCGGCTGGGATTGTGGTCAGTGCGCACCGGCAGCCGCCCGATACACCCGGGCTGCCTGGACGGGCGAGGGCGCCCGTCCCCACAAGCCAGAGTTGCAGGCAACTCACTTCGTACTTGCTTTTCGCCTTCTGTTCGCCAATAATGGCGCTATGGCGATCACACGCAGACAGCGGGAAGTGTACGACTTCATTTCGCGATTCGTGGCCGAGCACGGATATTCTCCGTCGTTTGAAGAGATTGGCAAAGGGTTGGACCTGACTTCTCTGGCGACGGTGCACAAGCACGTCACGAATCTAGAGAAGAAGGGATTGCTGACGCGCGACTACAACCGCAGCCGTTCGATTGATCTGCTGCCTCCGAAGGGACGGCTGAAGCAGGCGATGAGCGTAAACACCGCAGTCGTGTTGCCGCTGGTGGGGCGCATCGCAGCCGGGCAGCCGATCGAGGCGATACAAAATAACGAGACGATTTCGCTGGCGGATTTTGTGCGCTCAAAAGAAGTGTTTGTTCTGGAGGTGCGAGGGGACTCGATGCAGGATGAGGCGATCCTAGACGGCGACTATGTGCTGGTAGAGAAGGCGCGCACGGCGCATAACGGAGATATTGTGGTTGCGCTGGTGGATTCGAGCGACGCAACGCTGAAGCGGTTTTATCGGGACGGGGACAATATCCGGTTGCAGCCTTCGAATGTGAACATGAAGCCGATCATTGTGCCCGCGGCGTCGGTGGATGTGCAGGGGAGAGTAATTGGGGTGCTAAGGAAGTACTGAGAAGTAGTGCGCGATTCTTTCGCGCGCACGCACTCTGAGCGGCCGGCCTCAGTTGGCCTTCTTCTGCGAGAGCCCGGTCGGCCCCACATGGGAAAAATTCAATCCGTATCCGCCATCGGCGGGGTCGTAATACAGATCCCAAACGAAGGCCCCCGGAGACGTCGCATTATCCCAGACCTTCTCAAAGGCGGCACGTGCGCTCTGGTTTTCGATGCCGATATCCGTGTAGCCGTGCAGGCCAGGGTTGCCGGGACCGATGTCAACTCTGTACCCCGTTCGCTCTTTAATCTGGTCGCAAATTTCCTGTAGCAGCTGATTGCCAGTTCGGCGCCGAGACGGAAGGTTGATTAGCGTATCAAGAATCGGTTCCTGGCGGACTCGCGCACCCGACGCACCCCAGCTTTCCTCTGGCACTATGTGGAAGCGAGGCCCGTCTCTTATCACTCGGAAGGTTAGTCCGCCAGAAGCACCGTACTCACGCAGGATTCTCGCAATCATCATCTCGGCGCCGTCTGGAGCACGGAGTTCTTGACGAGAATAGGTAAACTCCGTCGGTCCCCCATCCATGTCTGCTCTCTTGCTGCAACGCGGATCTTCATATGTGACAGCAATCCCTTCTTGCCTTCTTAATTGTTGCAAGAGGGCCGATACGGGCCGAGCCGTTGACTCGGCACTTGCGGTGATGGAGATCGTTTCTTGAGCGCCCACACACGAAATGGAGGCTCCTAACAAGACCGCCGATAGAAACGCGCGTCTCATAACCGTTGGTGCGATAAACTCTATTTGTCGACGGGACCCGCGGCGCCAATGTAGCTGAAGTTGAGAACGTACAACCGGTCGGAAGGGTCGAAATAGAGGTCCCAAACAAAATCACCCGGAGTCGCTAAATTGTCCAGAAGATGTCCGAGCGCGACTCGCGCAGTCTGTCCGCTAACAACCAGCGAGGTTGGGTTCGCATCTGTAGGATCACCGGTGCCGGCATCGACTCGGTACCCCGTTTGCTTCCTGATCTGTTCGCAGATCAAGTGCAGAAGCTGGCTGCTGCTGTGTCGCCCGGGAGGAATACTTACAACCGTATCGAGGATTGACCCTTGGCGAATCTGCACACCAGCGTCATCCTGGACCTGTTCCGGTATGACATGCAACCTGACTCCGTCCCTGGCAACAGTGAAAGTCGGCCCTCCGAGCACCCGGTACTCGTCGAGCATTCTCATGATCGTTGCCTTTGCACCGTCCGGAGCGCGCAGATCCTGAGACGAGTAGACGAATGTGATCGCTTTCCCCTTCGGTACGAGGATGCGGGGGCCGAATTTTTCTTCGGCTGCCGATAGATTCTTTGCTACCTGTGAAGTAACATCTTGCACGTCGGCCCTGTTGCTATAGCGAGGATCCTCGTAGGTCACCGGAATCTTCTCTCGCCGCCGCAGTTGATCCAACAGAGTAGATATCGGACGCGAAAGGTCATGCGGATCGCTTGCAATCGTAACGGAGTCCTGAGCGAAGCTGACCGAACCAATGGCGCCCAATAAAGCCACCAACAACAATGTACGATACATTGATTCCTCCTATTTCCAGTCCGTATTTGTCGTGACTTGGCCGTTGCGAACGCTGGTAACTGAAGTAGCCGCAATATCTCCACCCAATGTGTTGGTCTCAAAAGGCACACCGTAGAAAGTCTCGCCATTGCTGCTAGTGTACGGCCCCGAGTAACTGGTGGGATTGTTCGGACTGTAAGCCGCATCGATCACGACTTGCTGGTAGAATCGGGTGCCGCAGGGTGCCTTCTTTTTGGTCCGGTAGTATTGTACTGCGGCAAGCTTCCACCCGATAAAATCAGGGCCCCAGGTATTCTTGTTGGTGACGAACCAGCCAAGGCCAGGTTTCGATATTGACGTGAACGGCTGGTATGCTGAACCCGAAAACCAACAGGAGTCGCTACCAGTACCTCCAACAAATTCGTATACTGCTCGCTCCTCGAACTCACCCGAAGGCGAATTTGGTGCAAATGTCTGTGTCCACGGTGCACCACCATTGGTCTTATCCCAAGATGCCGGAGGTCCAGGCACAGAAGTTTCCGCTGTGGGAACATCCACTGCCTTGGTTACGTAATCTAGGGAACCTCTGAAGAACTCTCCGATCCACAGGCTGAGCGTATACGGTGTAAGTCGAGGAGAAAAGGCGGATGCGACAGCAAACTCTGGCGGCGCAGACGGGGTTCGAGAAGTACGGGCGGAAGACGAAGCGGGAGCGTTTTCTCGAGGAGATGGAGCAGGTGGTGCCCTGGGCGGAG
>Ga0116223_10000276_pt1 | contig 66328 bp, 62 predicted proteins | sample Sb_taG_3_FD_90092 | JGI IMG/M metagenome (GOLD analysis project Ga0116223, IMG submission 90092) | Peat soil microbial communities from Weissenstadt, Germany - Sb_50d_a_PC metaG | ecosystem: Environmental > Terrestrial > Soil > Wetlands > Peat | place: Germany: Weissenstadt | collected 2010-09-21 | reverse complement strand
GGCTAGATCCAGTTCCTCAACAAAGACGTCGATCACCCGAACGGGATTGTCCTCGCCAATCCAGTCTTCCAGGCATTCCGGAAACAGCGTGCTCTGCCCGCGATCCACCCCCTCAACAAAGCGCTTCATCCGACCCCTCCGCAAATTGCAAAGGAATCATACCGCGAGAATCAAATGAAGCAGTGCGTTTTCACACAGGCTAGGTCAATCGCTACCGAAACGCGATGTCCGCTGTCACGTCCGCCTTTCCCGATAGCGGACATTCGCCGACGTTAATCGGATTGTCCGCTAAGGGCCAGCAGCGGACTCATGCACTGCAACAATTTCGCAACGGTTACGAAATTGCTGGTCAGGCGCGCAGTTCATCGAGCATGTGTCGAAGCCTTCGGTGAACCAGCCATAGACCGGGGCGAGATTCGACTTTTGCAACACAATCGGCCAAGAACGGACTCATGCAGGGTAGCAAATTCGGAGAGATTCAACGGGGAAACTTCTGCAATTTGCGCGATATCACCCAGGCGGTTAGCGGCCGTTACCCATCATCCATTAACCTGAAACCGTGTGATCATCCCGACATGACGCGGCGCCGCGATTGAAAGGGTTCTCTATGTTCGTCAACGGCAGCAACCTCAGCCTTGGCAAGGCTGTCAAATGGCGAATGTCAGTTTATGGCCTGTACGCTGCATTCGGGCTGATTGGCGCGTCGCTTGCGTCGCCACTTGCTTCCGCCGGCGACTCACCGTCGACAGCGTCACTCATCGCCGAGGTGCGTCACGCGTTCACGATCAATAGCAAGCCGATCCCGCCCGAGATTTTTCGCGATTTTGGGGACGGTGACTTAGCCGATTCTGGGTCGATCTGGGTGACAGTCGACCTCAAGGCCGCGACCGGCAGTAACCTCTATTTCGACGACATCAAGCAAAATGGCCGATGGATCAGCCAGAAGAAAACGAACACGAAAGCAGGCGCCGAGGAAGAGACGGGCTATTCCTATTACGGTGCGACCGAGAACGGCCTTCTCGTCATCCTCGCCTCCTACAGCGGTGGCGGCTCGGGCGATTTCATCACGCTGCACATCCTCGACATCGCTGCCGCCCGCGCTTTCGATCTCGAGGGCAAGATCTACGAACGCATCAATCTCACGAATGTTCGCAGCATCGCTCTCGGCGACCGCTGGAATGGCGAAATCCGAATCGAAAAAAATGCCATCCGCGTCGTCACAACGCGCAAAGGGCCGGCAGACGAAAGCGGTAAGCGCGAGACGATGACGATCGAGGCGAGGCGGCCGTGAGCGTGACCGAGCCATCTCGCCCGATAATCGACCAATGTCCGCTTTGCGCCGATTCTGTTGAAAAAGTCGGAAGTCTAAAGCCGGTGCAAATCTGCCGAAACACCAACGACATCTTCGATTTATAATAATTGCCGCCAAATCGATTTAGAACTGTCTCCGTTGAGTCAGACCTTAATGATGAGGTCCCCCAACGTCCGCGCCTGAAACCCGCACCTACGGCGCTGAAAAAATTGGTTGGAGACGATACTCGGACTTTTTCAACAGAATCCGCCGTTAGCGACCGTTTAAGGCATCAGTCCGAATTGATACGAAGTGCCATCTTTGGACTCATGCACGGTAGCAACTAGCACCTTTATTGATGGCTCACCGCGCCATGCGCGCGTAAAGCTCCTGCGCCCGCTTCACCACATCTGCGAACGCCGCTTGCTTCGAAGCCCCCGCGGCAAAGCATTTCCGGAAATCGACATCGGCCTCATCGTGTAGCGCGTTGATCCGCTCCAGCCATGCTTTGTCCTTGCCGCCATCGACGCTGGCGGCCTCGGACGCCGCTTCGGCCTTTTTCTCCGCCTCTTCGCGGGCCCTGCTGCACGCCGGCACCATGAACTTCGGTTCAATCGGGGCATAACCCACGAATACGCGATCGCCCTTGATCGCCGCAACGAACACCTCGTTCGCCGCATGTGGGATCTGGTCCTGGGTGCGAGCATCGAGCATGGCATAGGCGGGCTTGGCAGCCGACGCGCCAAGCGGCACCTCGGCAAACCGCAGGATCGCGGAGTCGCTCATCATCGCCTGAAAGTAGAACGTCTCGATGCGGAAAACCTTCGCCGGCTCCTGCGGAAGCGCCTCTTCCTTCGGGGTCTTGTGCGCGCGCAGCCATCGCATGAATAGCGAGCGCGTCGTCACGACGATCTCGGTTTTGTAATCCTCCGAAGCGAACATCAGCCCGTCGAGCGAGCCGAAACCCAGGTCGCCGGCGTACAGCGAGCCGAGGCTGAGCTTGCCCGTGCCGAGTCCCTTGATCTCGACCGGGCCCAGAATCGCGCGCACTTGTTTCTCAAGCTCGGTGCGAGCGGTCTCCTCGTCCTGCACGGCCTTGTCGTCAATGTTCGGCACTTTTCCGGCATAAGCCGTGCAATCACTGCGTCCCGCGCGGCGATATAGCGGTCCTCCAGCGAGCGTCCCTGTGCCAATGTGGGTCCGGCCATGCCGCACAGGGCCAGCAGCGTGCCGCCAAGAAATGTAATGAACGCGCGCCGCCACATGTGCCTCCTGCTAACACGCTTTATGCAGTGGCTAAAGCCTAACATTTTGCGACCGAGCGGCGAGTAAGAAATGGCACACAGCCAACCTCGGGACATTCGCCACCGATCCATGAAGTTTTCATGGCGTCGTCAGATGTGTACATGGCCTTTAACCGGCTTATTGAATTAATGCGTGGGGCAAGCGCGACGCAGCAATAGCAGACATAACGACCCGTATGCTTGATGTCCGCCTTGTGATTGCGCGCTCAACCCGAGATGAACGTTTACTGGTGACCTGCGGTTCAATTTCCGCCGCCACGAGTTCTCTATTTGAGCCGCGTCTCGTAAAAGATATACGTTTGGTCTGTAAATACGAAATCCTTTTTGGTGATCAGGATGATGGTGTATTGGCTCGCTTTAGGTGCCTCGACGGCGGCGGTATCGAAGTATTGATTGCCTTCAATGCGCCAGCTCCCGTGTGTGACATTCTCTTCGAGAGGCAACATCGCCCAGGTGCCATCGTCCCGGAACAGGTAATCGTGCCGGGGTGATTCCCATTTGCCGACTAGCAGTTTGGAAAGAGTCTTGCCGTCGGAATCATTCGGCGCGGGATGGTCTTTGATCTCGGCGTCGATCACCTGCCAAGCGTCCGTCTTTGCGTCAGCGGCTTTTTCGCGCAGTCGAACGAGGCGGGTAATGTAATTCGACCGATCCGCCTCGTTCGGATGAGAAATTTTCTCGTAATCGAGCTTGGCTTTCTCGAGCGCACCGGTGTAGCGCATGCGGCCAGGCTGCTGTGCGCGGGCGGCGAAAGGTCACGTCGCAACTGCGCCGCCGAGAAACGTGATGAAATCGCGCCGCTTCATTGCCTCTCCCCAAGTCACAGCACAAGCGATCGTAGCGGGGTCCCTGCGCGGAGCAAATCATTTCCCGGCTGTTCATTGTTATTCAACAATCGGGAAATTTGCCGGATGGGCACCAAGCCGACCGAACATCTGCCCCGGCCTTGCACCGCCGATTAGTCACCGGAAAGGTCGCGCGAGTTCGTAATATTGCATAAAGTTTGATCCGGGATGGCGCCACACGCTGAACCCGAGGCGGTGGCCTGCGACTTACCTGTTAAATGCGCAGCGTAGCCTGCCCACCGTGGTGGGACACGCCGCCGATTTGGGGGTATCTAATTTGCTCGGAAGATTGGCTATACCGACGTTGCGAGCCCTACTGCTGCTGGCGGTTCTTGCTCCTGCCGCCCGGGGGCAGGAGGAGCCCGTTTTTCTGGCGGGCGCAAAGGATTCGGCAAACCGGTTGCAGCTTTATATCGACTTCGCGGCAAAAACCGGCGACCGGCCGGATTTCACGAAGCCCCCCGTATCCGATTTGTTTGCCCGGGTATTTGACCTGAAGCAACTCGCGGCGTTGCCGCCGACCCAGGCAAACGACGTGAACTGGCTCCCGCAGTGGGTCGCCACCGCGAACGGAGTCGCCAAATCCATCCTCTATTTCGGAGTGACCCCTTCCGCCACCCCGACCGCCGATCAGATTGCGGCCGTAAAGCGGAACGCCTCGGATTACGAGGACCAGGAGGCGATCACGCAGGATTACATGATCCGTGTTTCTGCACGCTTAGCGCAAGCGGTAACGTTTTTTCTCGATCAACTTCCGGCCGAGCAGCGCACGCCGGTGCGCCAAGAGGGCTTTAACCGGTCTCGCAACGGCGGCGCGGAAATGATCTACGGTGCGGTCGTTACGATTGCTCAAGGCATGAAGCCCGCCAATGCTCGGCTCGTCAGCGGAGCGATGGGCGATACGCGCGAGGTGTGGGCCGGTTTCATTCCGCCGCAATATCGGCCTCAGGTGATGAGCATGATCGAACGCGCCGAAAGCGCAACCAAAGACGATACGGTGCGGAAAGATTTAGCGGCCTTGAGCACTGCGTTGGCTGCCGCGAAATAGCAATCCGAACCGCTGCGCGATATTGGATAAGTTTCATTCGCTCACCATCGGCCGCGCAGAGGGAGGCCGCTATCGAACCGCAAAATGAGAATGTGCCTGCGAATGCATGAAACGGCTGCAGTCCGACCGACACCAAAAACTGTCCTTGTCTCATGCGTCGAGGCGCACGAGGCCCTTGAGCCGCCAGATCGGAGGCAACAGATGAAACGTGCTGCCATTTATAAGTGCAGCATTGCCATGTCCGTCGCACTGATGAGCGGACTCGCCGGCGCGCACGCCGGCACCAACGACACCTATTACGATTTGGTGCGTCCCAACGGACACGCGCGCAACGACGCCACCTTTGAGGCCGACCTCAACTTTTGCTACGGCCAAACCGGCGGCGGCCGCTACAGACCGGACACGCCGGCATTCAAGCAATGCATGCTCGGTCGCAAATGGCGGTGGGAGTCTGTAAAAACCGTGCGGGATTTCTCGTCTAACGCGGTCACCTATAATCGCGACTCTCCAGACCCCAACGTCGGCTGGCATTGGCACGGCGGTATGCGCACATGCACGAATGATTGCGATAATCCCGAAATTCCGGGATCGGGCTATACCTGCAAGAATGCAGGTTCTGGGCATGACAATGAGAGAATGCGATAGTTCGAACTAATTGTGCCGCGCAATCAACGTCGCATCTTCATCACTGTCGCGCCGACGAGGTGATCGACTAAGAGTCCAAGCGTTTGTTGCAGCGCAAATTGACAGCCCCGCAAGGACCGCTGTGGGTCAAAAGGCGACATCGCAGGATGTCTGCGTCACGGCAGCTTTACCCCCGGAAGGCGACGTTGATTGCGCTGCATTATCTGACGCGAATGGGATGCACCGGCCGCGCTCTCGCCCCTGTCGGGGGGCTGGGCAAAAAGCACGCGACAAACTGCGCGATGTGGTGGATCTGATATTGTTGGGCTACAAGTTTGACCAACTCCGTTCAGCGTCAAACGCGTCGCTTTTGCTCCGCATCAATCCGGGAATCGCGTAAAGACTTGGTCGCAGAATCACACTAGGAATTTTCGCCTGCCGGCGCGGTAAAAAGCGGCGAATCAGGGGGAGCTGCATGCGGATCGCTATGATTGGCACAGGCTATGTCGGTCTGGTCTCCGGCGCCTGCATGGCGGATTTCGGCCACCATGTCGTGTGTGTCGACAAGGATGCCGGCAAAATTGAAAAACTTATGCACGGCGAGATTCCGATCTACGAGCCCGGATTGCACGATCTCGTCGGCGCCAATGCCGCACAAGGCCGGCTTAAATTCACTACCGATCTCGGCGGAACCGTACGCAACGCCGAAGCGGTGTTCATCGCGGTCGGCACTCCCTCGCGGCGCGGCGACGGACACGCGGACCTGGCCTACGTCCACGAGGCGGCGCGGGAGATTGCGGCGGCGCTCGAAGGCTTCACGGTCGTGATCGTGAAGTCGACCGTGCCCGTGGGCACCGGGGACGAGGTCGAGCGCATCATCGCAGAAACCGCGCCGGAAAAAGACGCAGCCGTCGTGTCGAATCCCGAATTCCTGCGCGAAGGCGCCGCGGTCCACGATTTCAAGCACCCCGATCGGATCGTCGTCGGCACCAACGACGAGCGCGCCCGGGAGATCGTGGCGGAGATTTATCGCCCGCTCAGCCTCAACCAGCCGCCGATGCTTTACACCAGCCGGCGCAATGCGGAGCTGATCAAATACGCCGCCAACGCGTTTCTGGCGACCAAGATTACCTTCATCAACGAAATCGCGGATCTTTGCGAAAAGGTCGGCGCCGACGTGCAGGAGGTCGCGCGCGGGATCGGGCTCGACAACCGCATCGGCGGCAAATTTCTGCATGCCGGTCCGGGCTTCGGCGGCTCCTGCTTTCCCAAGGATGTCCGCGCCCTGATCAAGACCGCCCAAGACTACGAGGTGCCCTTGCGCATCCTCGAAGCCGTCACCTCGGTCAATGAGACCAGAAAGCGCGCCATGGCGCGAAAGGTGGCGGCGATGTTCACCGATGGCGTGCGCGGCAAGACCATTGCGGTCCTCGGCCTTGCCTTCAAGCCCAACACCGATGACATGCGCGAAGCTCCCTCAGTGCCGCTGATTACGGCGCTGCAGGACATGGGCGCGCGGGTCCGCGCCTACGATCCCGCCAGCCTGGATCAGGCCAAGGCCGTGCTGGAGAACGTCACCTACGGCGACAGCGTTTATGCCTGCGCTGACGGGGCCGATGCGCTGGTGATCGCCACCGAATGGGATGAGTTTCGCGCGCTTGATCTCGAACGTTTGCGCAAGCTGATGAAACGCCCGGTGATCGTCGATCTGCGGAATATCTACCCGCCGGAGGAAATCAGTCGCTTCGGCTTCGATTATTCCTGCGTCGGAAGACCCCCGGGCCCGCGGTTGCGCTCTAACGCAGATCGTCGGCGGCGACGGTAGCTAGCGCATGATCCGGAAAAGTGGAACCCGGTTTTCCGAAAAGATCATGCGTCACGAAAACGCTAGAGCCGGCCGTCACTCCGCGGCCTTGCGCGCTTCAAAGAACCGGTTGCCCGGGCGCGGCAGGCCGAGATTTTCGCGCAAGGTCTTGCCCTGGTATTCGCGGCGAAAGAGCCCGCGGCGCTGCAACTCCGGCACGACCGAGGCGACAAAGTCCTCGAGCCCGCCGGGCAAATACGGGAACATGATCGTGAAGCCGTCGCTCGCTTTCGTCAGCAGCCATTCTTCCATTTCGTCGGCGATGGATTTCGGCGTGCCGACCATGGCGAGCCCGGAATAGCCGCCGAGCCGTTGTGCGAGCTGCCGGACCGTAAGTTTTTCCCGTGCCGCCATCGCCACCACCCGATACCGCGCGCTCTTGCTGGCGTTGCTTTCGGGAATTTCGGGCAGCGGCTCATCCGGAGGAAAGCGCGAGGCATCGTGGCCGAGCGCGATCGACAATGAGGCGATGGCGCTGTCGTAGTGGACCAGACTGTCGAGCTTGGCCCGCTTGGCGCGCGCCTCCTCGACGGTGTCGCCGACGACGACGAAGCAGGCGGGCATGATCTTCATATGGTCGGGCGAGCGGCCGGCCTTTTCCATGCGTCCCTTCACGTCGGCGTAGAATTCGCGTCCGGCGGCGATGTTGCTCGGCGGGGTGAATACCGCTTCCGCGGTTTCGGCCGCGAGCTGGCGGCCGGAATCGGAGGCGCCGGCCTGGACGATGACCGGCCAGCCCTGGATCGGACGAGCGATGTTGAGGGGCCCGCGCACCGACAAATACTCGCCCTTGTGATTGAGCACGTGCAGCTTGTCTGGATCGAAGAATAGCCCGTGCTCGACGTCGCGGATGAAGGCGTCATCCGCCCAGGAATCCCACAGCCCGGTGACGACATCGTAGAACTCCCGGGCACGGCGATAACGCTCGCCGTGCTCCATATGATCGGTCATGCCGAAATTGAGCGCCGCGTCCGGATTGGAGGTGGTGACGATATTCCAGCCGGCGCGGCCGCCGCTCAAATGATCGAGCGAAGCGAACCGCCGGGCGACGTGATAGGGCGCGTCGAACGTGGTCGAGCCGGTAGCGACGAGGCCGAGATGCTCGGTGACCATCGCCAGAGCCGAAAGCAGTGTAAACGGCTCGAACGAGGTCACGGTGTGGCTGTGCTTGAGCGCCTCCAGCGGCATGTTCAACACCGCCAGATGATCGGCCATGAAGAACGCGTCGAACCTGGCCCGCTCCAGCGTTTGCGCGAAACGCTTGATATGCGCGAAGTTGAAATTGGCGTCCGCAAAGGCGCCCGGATAGCGCCAGGCACCAGTATGAATGGTGACCGGACGCATGAAGGCGCCGAGATGCAATTGCCGTGAGCCGTTCATGGCGCCTTATAAGCTGGCGATGGACTGACGCGGCGTCAATCCTTTGAGCAGCGAACGGTCGAGCCCTTTGGCAAGATCATCGGCCGCGAAATCGGCTCCCGTGAAATCGTCATGGGGTGGCACAATCACGCCGTGATTAGGTGACCATGGAGAAAGTACGGCCATCCCTTTCACTGCACCGCCTTGCCGCCGCTATAGCTTTCTTCAAGTAATCGGATATTGGCTTGGATGTAGGGATTGGCCGGATCCTTGGCCTGTGCCTCGCGGAATGTCTTTTGTGCACGCGCATAATCGCCGCGCAGCATGTAGGAGAAGCCGATATTGTTGAGGACTTCCGGCGTCTTGCCGACAATCCGCACGGCCTCCTGATAGGCGCGATCGGCGAGATCGAAGCGCCGCAAACGATCGTAGGAGGCGGCAAGCCCGATCCAAGCCTCGGCGTCGCGCGGATGCCTTTCCGCCGCGGAGCGGAAGCTTTTCTCAGCCAACCCAAAGTTGTTGCTGCGGAAATATTTTTTGCCGAGTTGCAGGTCGTCGTTGGGATCGTCGCCAACGAGGCCGGGCTGGGCCAATGACGCGTTTGGTTCTCCACTTGGGCCCGGCTCGGCCGGCGGCGTGACGATGGAGCCGGTCGTATCGCTGGTACCGGTCGACGGCACAGCCGAGTCTTCGGGCCCCTTTGACGACCATAGATCGCTGAGTTTCGTCGAGGAGGCACACCCGCCCAGCGGCGCCAGGCAGACCGCGGCGACTATCAGGAGCGGGGCTGATCGGATGCTCATCAACGCGCTCCGGACCCAAACGCGCCGGTTAAATCCCCTTAGAAAGCAAGGACAGTCGTCCCACCGGCCGGCCGGACCAGCCCGGCAGCTGAAGGCTAGGCGATGAGGGTTAAGGAATTGCTTGCCCGCGGGGGAAAGGCGCAAAACCGCCCCATACCGGCTAAATCCGCCCCTTTTTTTTCGTTGCCGGCTTGGCCGGGAGCGAGAGTGACCTACCAATTGCCGGTAGCCAGTCGGACGATGACCGGTGTCAGGATTACGATGAACAGAACCGGGAAAATGCACACCATCATCGGGACTGCGAGCTTGGCCGGGAGGCTGTAGGCCTTTTCTTCCGCTCGCGACAAACGCTTGTGGCGCATGTCGTCGCTGTAGACCCGCAACGCATTGCCGATGCTTGAGCCGAGCTCATCCGATTGCTGAATCAGGTTGGCAAACGAATGCGCCTCTTCAAGACCGAGACGGTCCGCCAACTGCTCGAGCGCTTCCGTCAGCTTACGGCCGGCGCGGATCTCCAGATTGGTGATGTGAATGTTGGCGGCGAGCGAACCGTGCGAGTCGGCAAGCTCACGCGCAACCCGGTCAAGCGCCGCCTCCATCGCCAGACCGGCGTCAGCGCAGACCACCATAAGATCCATGAAATCGGGAAATCCCGCCTGATGCTCCAACCGTCGCGCTGCGATCCGGCGACCAACGTAGAAGCTCGGCGCCAGGTAGCCGCAGACGCCAGCGGTCACGACCAAAAACCAAAACGACGTCTTGGCATGGGGCGCAAGCAGCGACACGGCAATCAACGATGTCACTGCCATGCCAACGGCCAGAACAGTGCGGGCGAGGAAGAAATAGGCGGCGGCATGCCGATTATAAATGCCCGCCTGCAACAGCCGGCGGCGCAGAACCTTCATATCCTTGTTGTCGACCGAGGCATAGTATTTGGTCGCACGGTCGATGAGCCTACGTGCGGTCTCGATACCGGACTGATGCAGCGCATGCGAGCCAGCGGAAAACTCTTGGTCGAGCGCGCGGGCGGCGCGGCGCCGCACCGCGTTACGCGCCCGCACGCCGACCATCAGCGCGAAGGCAAGCGTGCCGGTGGCAAGGAAGACGAGAGCGCTCAAGGTCGTCACCCCGCCGTCGCCGAAGGAGTTCAACGTTCCCATCTTTTAGATCTTGAAGTTAACCATTTTGAACATCGTCAGGTTGCCGATCAGCATCCAGCTGGCGCCGCCCACTAACAGAATTTTGGTCAGGTTCTCGTGCCAGACGGAGGCGTAGAAATCCGGCGACGTCAGCTGAACCACGATAAAAAGACCAATCGGCAGTGCCGAAAGAATCATCGCCGAAGCGCGCCCCTCCGCCGCCAAGGCCCGAATTTTTCGCCGCATCTTAAAGCGCTGGCGAATGACGCTGGAAAGGTTGTGGAGGATTTCGCCGAGATTGCCGCCAGTTGAAGCCTGGATGCCGACGGCGGTGATGAACAACGGCAAATCGTCCGAGCCGATCCGAATGTAAAGATTACGCATTGCCGTTTCGAGATCCGCACCGTAGGTGATTTCATCCGATACCATTCCGAATTCGCTGCCGACCGGATCGGGCATCTCGCGGCCCACAAGCGAAATCGCGACCGGCACCGGATGACCCGCACGCAGGCTGCGAACGATCGTATCGAGCGCATCCGGAAGCTGGGCACTGAATTTCTTTTGCCGTCTGGCGCGCAGCAGGCGCAGCAGTAAAAACGGCAGCGCTGTGGCGCTCAGGAGCGCGACGACGACCGCTTCAGTCAGGCTGCCGCCGAACAACACGGTGGCGCCAGAGGCAACAACGCTGCCGATGGCGATGAACAGGGCGAGACGGGTCAACCCGACGGTAATGCCCGACTGCAAGACCAGGCGATTGAGCACAACAAGGTTGAGCCGGTAGTCGCCCTGCGCGGTGAGGCCGCGCTCACGCCGGAGCGCGACGATAACGCTTTCGCGGTCGAGACGGTCCTTGGCCAGCATCAGCCGTCGGTTGATCTGGCTGCGATAGGATGCAGTTGAGAAGCACAGGAGATAGACGGCTTCGACGGCCAATGCCGCCGAAAGAGCAACGAAAAGCCAGATCAGATAAATTGGGTCGATATCAAACCACATGGCCATCACAGCGGCTGCGAAGGGTCGAAATAAGCTCCGGGAATCTTGATTCCCATGGCAGCCAGCTCGGCAAGAAACCGCGGGCGCACGCCGGTGGCCTGGAAATGGCCGACCACACCGCCGTCCGGCGCGGTGCCGGTGCGCACGAACTTGAAGATTTCCTGCATTTGAATGATGTCGCCTTCGAGCCCGGTAATCTCGGCGATGCTCATCACCCGGCGATTGCCATCGGAGAGCCGCGAAAGCTGCACGATGACGCGTATGGCGGCGGCGATCTGGCCGCGAATGCTGGCGACCGTCATCGGCATGCCGGCCATACCGATCATCTGTTCCAGCCGCGAGATGGCATCGCGCGGTGTATTGGCATGGATGGTCGCCATCGATCCTTCGTGGCCGGTATTCATGGCTTGCAGCATATCGAAAGCTTCTTCGCCGCGGCACTCGCCGAGGATCACGCGATCTGGGCGCATGCGCAGCGCATTCTTCACCAGATCGCGCTGGCGGATTTCGCCCTTGCCTTCGATGTTAGGCGGGCGTGTCTCCAATCGACCGACATGCGGCTGTTGCAATTGGAGTTCGGCAGCGTCCTCGATGGTCAGGAGCCGCTCTTTTTCGGAGATGAACGACGACAGTGCGTTGAGCATTGTCGTCTTGCCCGAGCCCGTGCCACCGGAGATGATTAGGGTTACACGCGCCGTCACCGCCTTCGCCAGCAGGTCGGCCATCTGCGGCCGCAGCGCCCCGATCTCCACCAACTTGTCGAGACTGAGTGGTTTTTTGGAAAACTTGCGGATGGACATCAGCGGGCCGTCGACCGCCACCGGCCGCACCGCCACGTTGACACGCGAGCCGTCGAGTAGCCTGGCGTCACACATCGGCTGGCCTTCGTCGACCCGCCGGCCGACGGCGGAGACAATTTTGTTGATGATGCGCAAAAGGTGCGCCTCGTCTTTGAAGCGAATTTCGGTCGGCTCGAGCAGGCCCCGCCGCTCGACATAAACGCATTCGTGGCCGTTGATCAGGATATCGTTGATCGCCGGATCCTTGAGGAGGGGCTCCAGCGGGCCGAGGCCCTGCATCTCGTCGAGAATTTCCGATACAAAATCGTGCAGTTCCTCGGCATTGAGCGCCAGCCGCTCGGCGAGGACGTATTGGGATACGAGCTGCTGAACGTGGTTGCGGATCTCTCCGGTCGCCAGCTTTTCCAGCGCCGCCAGATTGGTTTCCTCGATCAACCGGTGATGCAGCCGCACCTTAGCATCGAGGAGCTTGGCGCTGAGTAGGGGGTTGGTGACTTCGGGAACGGCCTCGGGGACGACGGACGGCGTCACGGCCTCAGCAACGACAGCATTGCCAACGGGAGCAGGCTCCGGAGGAGCGATGCGGCGAATCGAAAAGCGACCTGCCATTTGGATGTTCCCTATGGCGCGGTCGCGCTTCTCACCCGTTCACCCCCTAAATTAACGCCCGCCCCACGCGGGTTTAAGTCCTTGCCGGCGCTCGCCGCGTCCCGGCTTGCTTTATTGCCGGCTTGCGGCAGCACGAACTTCTTCAGCTGAGCCGTGATCTTGTTGCCGGGCTTGATTTCATCAAGTGGCACGCCGCGATCGATCGCTTCGCGCACGAGGCCATAGTGGTTCGGTACATATCCAGCGACGGACCTGCCGATCGCCCGCTCGATGTCGGCGCGGCGCAATCCCGACGAAAAAAATTTTTGCTCGAACCGGTTGACGATCACCTGCGGCTTGACGTCGTCGCCCAGTCGTTCGTGGATCGCTTCGACCAGTTGTCTGGCTTGGCGCAGGCTCGGCACCGTCGTCTCGCTGACGATGAAGACCCTGTTGGAACCGCAGAGCACGCTGTCCGTCCAAGAAAACCAAGTGCGCGGCATGTCGAATACGACAAAATCGAAATGTGAAGATACCAGGTCCAAAAGCCGGGTCACCACATGGGGATCAAACGACCGCATTTCTGCCGGCCGGTTGGGTGCAGCGACGACCGCCAGGCCGGACGCGTGATACGACAGCATGACTTCAAGCAATTGCCGGTCCAGCCGTTCCGGGCGCGGCTCGATCTCACCGAGATCAAGACGCGGCTCGATATCGAGATAATCCGCGCAGGCGCCATGCTGGAAGTCGAGGTCGACAAGACAGGTCGCCGTCTTGCTACGAGTGCCGGCATTGAGCAGCAGCATCGCCGTCTGCACCGCCAAGGTCGTGACCCCGGCGCCGCCAACTGCCGGCAAGAAGGTGAAGGTCTGCGCCTCCACGGTTTCCGCCTTGACGGGCCCGGTAGCGGCGCGCGCGCAAGTGCGCGCCAGCTCGACCGGCAATACCGGCTTGACGAGGAAGTCGGCCACCCGCATCTGCATGAGGCGGCGCACAATCGGGCCGTCGAAACTCTGGGTAACCGCGATCACCGGCAGGCGATCGCCGAGGCGCTGCATCATGTATTCGAGCGCCATCAGTTCGGTTTCGTTTGCGCCGCCGAGATCCGCGACCAGGATGCTGGCGCCGCTGACATCGGCGTCGCGGCTTTGCGACACTGTGCCCTTGACGACGCTGAAGCCAACTTTGGCGCTGGCGCTGAACGTAGCGCGCGCCGTTTCCTCGAATCCTTGATCGGCGGTCAGGACGACAACCCGCGGCGAGTTCGCCGGGCTTATGGAATGGCTACCGTGCATCGTTCACAATCTGACTCGGGATGCGGACATCATTGGCCGGACGTGGAGGTCGTCGCTGTGGTGGTACTGGTGGGCGGGGCGCTCTGCGAGATGTTGGTCTGCGCTACCGCCGGCGATGGATTTCCGACCTGCAACATCATCGGATCGACCGGTGCGGTGACAAGGTTGGTGCGGTAGCGCTCGACGGCGGATTGCATCTTCTGGCCGTTGAAAGCGATCTTGGTGTTGGCGCTCTGCGCGGGCCATGGATCAATGACCTGAGCGACCTTGTTGGCCTCAACCGCATCGCCGGCGCTCAGTGCAATGGCATCGCGTCGTTCGAGATAGAGATCGGAACAGCCGGCGAGCATGACGCCGAGAGCGGCGGCGACAACGACCACGTGCGGGCGACGTTTAGTCTTTGACCGACACCACATAGGCGCCTCCTTTCTTCGGCAAATCGAGGATATGACCGACATACGGCCGGTTCGGCGCGCCAAAGGCGAGGCGGGCAAACGCCGGGCTGACCTCCGCCTTGCCATTGAGGAAAAAATCGACGTCGTTTGCCGGCAGGGTATTGTCGAGCGGCGAATGCGCAACATTCGTCGGCCGCACCGGATTGACGAGATGCGGCGTCACCAGGATCACGAGATCGGTCTCGTTCTTCTGGTACATGCTCGAGCGGAACAACGCACCCAATACAGGTACGTCGCCTACCCAGGGCAACTGCTCCTGCGCGGTTGTGGTCTGGTTCTGCAACAGACCGCCGAGCATGAAGCTTTGACCGTCGCGGAGCTCCAGCGTTGTTGAGGCCTTGCGCGTGATGAGACCCGGGACCGAAGTACCGGCGACCGTCACTGTATGCGCAGTGTCGATCTCGCTGACCTCCGGCTTAATCACGAGATTGATCAGGCCGTCCCGCAGTACGGTCGGGGTGAATGACAGCCCGACGCCGTAGGGCTGGTAAGCGAACGTGACCGTGCCAAGCCCGTTGGCCTCGGGAACGGGAAATTGCCCGCCGGCGAGGAAGCTAGCCGTATCGCCCGACAACGCCACCAGATTGGGTTCCGCCAAGCTGCGCGCCAGGCCTTTTTGCTCGAGCGCGTTGATTTCCATTTGCACCGAGCTGCCGAGTTGGCTGACGAGGAATCCAAACGGTGCCGCGCCCGACAAAACGCCGGCCGCAACGACCGGTGAAAGTGGCGTTCCGGTGGTGCCACTGGACAGCACGCTGGCACCGCCTATGCCGCTGCCGGCAGCGGCCGGTTGCTGAAAGGCACCACCCGGCGCCGTGATCGGCAGCTGCTGAACCGGCAATTGCGAGCCGACATTGGCCAGCACGTGGGAGCCGAAAATATTCCACTGTACTCCCAGTTCGCGGCTCGCCGAGCGCGAGACTTCGATAAAGCGCACTTCCAGCATGATCTGCTGCGGCCGCATCACCTGGACGGTGTCGATAGGATCAGGCACGAACTGCCGTGCGATCATCACCGCCTTGTCGAGAGTAACCGCGTCCGCAGCCGTCCCACTGAGCAGAATGCGGCCGTTAACCGCCGAAACCCTGATGCCGCCGCCGGACAGCTGTCGGATCTCGGCACTAAGCCGCGTGATGTCATAGGAAACCTCAACGTCGAAGATTCCAACCGGTTTCTTGTTTTCGCCGTACACGGTGACCCGCGTGGTGCCGATCTTCTTGCCGAGAATCGACAGGGCATGATCGGTCAGCGGGTTGACATCGGCGACAGTAGGATCGCCGAGCGAAATGTCGACCAAGCCCTGATCGGTCCGAACGTCTTCCGATTTGCCAAGAGTTACGTTCACCCGCGCCACGTGGGTCGCGTTCACCAAAGCGAGCCCTTGCTGCGCCTGCAACTCGCCTGGCAAGATGGCCAAAATCAAGACGACCGTCACCGCCGCCAACCGGCAGCGCTGCAGCAGCGTCGCCCACTGTCCGCCGCGGTTCGCACGCCGCCGGATACGCCCGGCGATTTCGTTTATAACTCGACACTGGCTGTTCACGTTGGCCTCCCGCCAATCGTTGTTATTCCAACTCTGTTCACGTCCCCAAAAACGATCGCGTTCCTCGTCAGTCGTGCACCGGCTGCCGTCCGGTAAGCGCGACAGAGTGGGTCAGCATGCTTTCGACCGGCACATTGTAATCCTGCTTCTTGAACGCGCGCGTCACGCCGATGGTAACGAAGGACGCATCGCGGGAAGACCTAAAGCCGTGTCCCAGGTCGGTGAGCGTCACGCGGCGCGTCGGTGCCTCACCGAGCTCGCCCGCCTTGCGCAACATCAGCGACAGCGTGCCGATAAGAGACGCGAGCGCGAGTTTTTGTCCGTTAGTGACGTCAACCTCCAGCGTGACGGCTTTCACCACAGCAGGCTTGTCGACGCGCTCATCGGCCAATTGATCGATCGCAAGAACGCGCGCGTTCTGCAGGACGACGTCACTCATAGCAGTGTTCTGATCGCCCGGGCGCGAGACCACCACGTCCACGTGGTCACCCGGAAGTACGAAACCTGCGACGCCTTCGACGTCGTTAACGCGGACGGTGACGGCCTTCATGTCGCCGGCCAGCATGGCCGACAGCGTCGCCCGCTGGCCCGGTCCGGTAATCTTCGAGGCAAGAATCGCCTCGTTAGTGTCGATCGCCATCACCACTACGCGCTTGCCCGAAGTCAATTCGGCGGTTTTGCCAAAGGCGCCGGCCGGCAACGAGTCAGCAGGCCAGGGCATCTCGTGCAGCGAACGAGCGTCTAGTTCGTCGCCGAATCGCAGTGGCCGGCTGGCGACGACAATGGAGTGCGCCGGAGGGATGGACTTTCGCTGCGCCTCAAGATTGCGCACACGCATTTCCGCTTGGTTGTTCAGCCAAGTCTGCGCCAAAAACACCGCGAGCAGGCCGAACAGGCCGGCAAAGGCGATCATTACGATGGTGCTTCCGCGCACAATTAGCCCCTGTCAGGTAGCGAATTCTTTTTGCTTCTCGCAGCCGCGACACTGGTGCCATGGTGGTGTGGAATTCGTGAAACTACGGAGGGTTCTCGGCCTATGCTGAAGATTGTTTGAAAGCCTATTCTTTACGGTGCGTGTACGGATTGCTCGAAGGGAGTGGATAACCTTTACGAAAATTGACAAATTGCGGAACGTGACCAATCGGTCTCGTCGCGATCGCGAGAATCAGCGAACACTTGGGAGGTTCGTATGAACAGCGCCCGTTATCTCAATCCCCAGACCCTGTTCGCGCCGCCCGGCTATAGTCACGTCGTCGAAGTCACCGGCCCCGGACGCACCGTCTATATCGCGGGTCAAATCGGCATCGACCGCAACTTCAAGATCGTCGGCGGTCCCAGCGATGCACGCGCGCAAATCGTTCAGGCTTTTGAGAATCTGAAATCGGCGCTCGAAGAAGTCGGCGCAACGTTCAAGGACCTGGTTAAGATCAACAATTACTTGGTTGATATCGCCCACTTGAAGGAATTCCGTGAGGTCCGCGACACGTATATCAACACGGCCGCGCCGCCGGTCAGCACGTTGATCGTCGTTTCCAGGCTTGCGCTCGACGGACTTCTATTTGAGATCGACGCGGTGGCGGCGCTGCCGGCGAAGTAACGCCGGCGTCTTGCGATCAGAGCAAAGACCTACGGGCGAGCCGCCGGTCGCCGGAGTCAAGGCGCCGCGCCGGAAAAGGCGCGGCGCCCCACCGAAACCTCACATTACCAGCCGTAGACGTAGCAGGCACCATAGGGATCGTAGTAATAAGGCGAGCAATAGCCGCCACCGTAGCCATAGAGGCCCAGACCCAAGCCCAAACCTAGCAGTCCAAGCCCGCCGTAGTAGCCGCCATAACCGCCGTAGCCACCATAGCCGCCATAGCCGCCATAGCCACCGTAGCCGCGCCCGTAGCCCCGAGCGTAGCCGCCTCGGTAACCGCCGCCAAAGTGGCCAATGCCGCCGCGAGCGAAGCCGCCATGGAAGCCTCCACCACCATGGAAACCTCCACCACCCCCATGGAAGCCTCCGCCTCCGCCGCCGCCACGCCCGAACGCCATTGCCCCGGTCGTCGTCATCGTCATGCCGAGGGCAATTGCCGTAACGGCCGCAATCAGTTTCCTCCGCATCGAAGTCTCTCCTTCTGTAATCTAAGGCGCTCGACGCTGCAGAGTGGGCCCCGCGACGCCGGGCGGTCTGTACCTAAAGTCTACACCCGTCCTCGGGTTCCGGAGAGTTACAAATTGCTAATGAATCGCCTGAGTTTTCCAATCCGTAAGGTTTGCCAAATGCGAGAGTGGACGAGTCACAGAGTATTGATGATTTTCCTGGCTTCCCCGGCGCGATTGCGTCGCAGCAAATGTGGAAATGACGTCGCATGTCACGTTCAACGCACGAGGTGAGTGTCACTCGCCTCATCGACGAAGGGCCGATCACCCGGTTTCAGATCGGCATCATCGTTTGCTGCGCCCTGGTCAATCTGTTCGACGGCATGGACACGCAGTCGATCGGCGTCGCCGCGCCGTTCATTGCCGAAGGGCTCGGCATCAAGATCGCCAATTTCGGACCGATTTTCTCTTCGGCGCTTGTGGGTGCGACCGTCGGCGCGGCTTCATTCGGTGTATTTGCTGATCGCCTAGGCCGCAAGACGATGCTGATGATCGCGATCGGATTTATCGGCATCTTCACGATCCTGACCGCGCTTGCAAATTCCGTCCCCATGTTGATGAGCTTTCGCGTATTGGCGGGACTTGGGTTGGGCGGAGCGACCCCGTGCTTCATCGCGCTGACATCGGAATACGCGCCTGCGCGGCTGCGGGCGACTTTGGTGACCCTGATGTGGTCGGCGTTTCCGTTTGGCGGGATGATGGGCGGGTTGTTGAACTCATACCTGCTGACGCATGTCGGCTGGCGCGCAATCTTCTATGTCGGCGGCGTGGCGCCGTTGCTGCTTGCTGTCGTGCTGACGTTCTATCTGCCGGAATCCATCAAGTTCCTTTTGGCGCGCCGCAACGATATGGACGCCGTTCGCCGGATCGTGGCGCGCTTCCGCACCTTCAAGGCCGGCGCCGGCGCACACTTTTTTGTCGAGGAAGAACACCTGCCGGGCTCGACCATTCGGCATCTGTTCACCGAAGGGCGCCGAGCCGGCACTCTGCTGTTGTGGGTGCCGTTTTTCATGGGCTTCGGCGTGCTTACCGTGGTGACGTTATGGACGCCGGCCTTGTTGCGGCTCAACGGCATCTCGCCGGCGGCCACCGCCTTCGTGATCGCGTTTAACGGGTTGGGCGGCTTTATCGGCCAATCGACCGCGGGGCGGCTGATGCAGCGCTTCGGCATCCTCGGCGTACTCTTTCCGGCTTTTTTGCTCGGCACCGCGGCAACCGTCGGACTGGGCTACGGCGCTTCATCGGTGGCGCTTGCTGCAACTTTCATCGGATTGGTTGGATTGTTCATGGGCCTCGGCACGGGCGGAGCGATCGCCCTGGCCGCGATTATTTACCCGACGCCGATCCGATCGACCGGCGTCGGTTGGGGCATGGCCATGGGCCGTTTCGGTCAAATCGTCGGCCCGCTCATCGCGGGAGCCCTGCTTGGCGCCGGCTGGACCGCGGACCGCATCATGATCGTCATAGCCTGCGGCGGCCTCATCGGGGCGCTGTTCGTCGTGTTGTTCCGCGCATGGTTCGTCAAACGCGACGCGGGGCTCAATGAAATGTCGGGGACGTCTTCGGCTGGTTCGGCTGCGTCAAGCTGAACGAACGGCAGCTAATCCCCGGCGCAAGCTATTGAATTGCTGTTTCCTTCCGGGCCGACATCAATCGTCACAATTTGTATGTGCTTTGGGCTCCGCTTTTGGCTAGGGCGCCGGCTGCTTGGCGAAGGTGCTGGGCTGTTGTAATGGTCTGCAGGGGCGGGGGTTCATGAATCAAATCGCTCGTTTCAACGAGCCAAGTAGCGTCGCTTTGGCCGGTGGTAGCGTTGAGGTTGTCTCACGGCTTGAGGCGATGCAGTACCGCCATTGGGCGAACGCCTTCGGCTCCCAGGCAAAAGATCGCCGCTATTACGAAATCGTCGAGGATACGCTCCACGAAGAGTTCGCGTACCACTATTTCGTCGTCCGCCAGGGCGACGGCGAGATTTGCGGTATCCAGCCGTTCTTTATCCTCGATTTGGATTTGCTCATCGGCGCCAGGCATCGAATAGGACAGCTAATCGGCTTCATTCGCCGCTATTGGCCGCGCTTGATGTATGCACAGGCGCTGGTCATTGGGTGCGCGGCGGGTGAGGGGCATATCGACGGCAAAGATGAAGTCGCGCGCCGCGCCAATGCCCGTTTGCTCGCATCGGCGATTGTGAAACACGCGCGAGGCCTGAAGGTCGGACTCGTCGTACTAAAGGAATTTCCCGCAAAATATCGCTCGTCACTGGAATGTTTCGTGAAGAACGACTTCACGCGCATTCCGAGCCTCCCGAACGTGCTGCTGAACATCGAATATTCGAGCTTCGACGAATATATGAGCCGCGCGTTGAGCAGCGGCACGCGGAGAAACTTACGGAAAAAGTTCAGGGCAGCGGAACAGGCGCCGCCGATCGAGATGAGTATCGTGGATGACATCACGCCGAACATCGGCGAGGTCTATCCGCTCTATCTGCAAGTTTACCAACGATCGACGATGCACTTCGAGCGGCTTACCGAGGAGTATTTTTGCGCACTCGGCCACCGGATGGGCGACAAGGTTCGTTTCTTCGTCTGGCGTCTCAACGGGAAGATCGTCGCCTTCGCGTCGTGCATCCTGCAGGGCGATACCATTCATGCCGAGTATCTTGGCCTCGACTATGCGGTCGCGCTCGATCTTCATCTCTACCACTACACCTTCCGCGACATGATCAATTGGGGAATCGCGGGTGGCTACAAATGGTTCCGTTCGACCAGCCTCAACTACGATCCCAAGCTGCATCTGCGATACCGGTTGGACCCCATCGACCTTTACGTGCGGCACACATCTGCCGCGTGCAATTTTATATTCAGGCGGATTCTTCCCTGGCTCGAACCGACCCGCTACGACAAAACGCTGAAAAAGTTCGCCAACTATCAGGACATTTGGGCATCGAAACGGCCCGCATAACAATCTGAGGTAATTGGCGGTCCCGGGAAGACTCGAACTTCCGACCTTCGGTTTAGGAAACCGCTGCTCTATCCGGCTGAGCTACGGGACCGATCCGTCAGGCAATCCCGGCTCTATAGCACGAACGGGGCCACGGCGGTCACGACATTGCCGGCGCGTCCGCCGGCACCTCGTCGGTCACCACCTTGAACCCAGCAAGCGTGTTGGGACCGAACGAGGTGGTGATGGCGACGTCGGTGGCGTCGCGTCCGCGCGCCATGAGGATGCGGCCGATGCGCGGGGTATTGTGGCGCGCGTCGAAGGTGTACCAGCGGCCACCGAGGTAGACTTCGAACCAGGCGGAGAAGTCCATCGGATCGGGTTCGGGCGGCACGCCGATGTCGCCGAGATAGCCGGTGCAATAGCGCGCCGGCACGTTCATGCAGCGGCACAACGTGATCGCCAGATGAGCAAAGTCGCGGCACACGCCGCGTCCTTCGCTATGCGTATCCCACGCGGTCTTGGTCGGATAGGCATGCTTGTAGCCGAATTCGATGTTGTCGTGGACGTAATCGCAGATCGCCTGAACGAGCTTCCATCCTTTCGGCACGTTGCCGAATTTGGACCACGCAATCTTGGTAAAGTGGTCGGTCTCGCAATAACGGCTGCCGAGCAGATAAACGAGCGTCTCGACCGGAAGCCTTTCCAAAGGATGCTGCTCGGCGTCGGGCGCGACCTCATCGGGCGCGCCGCTGTCGTTGATCAGAAAATCCGCCGACAGCGTGATACGCCCCTGAGGTGCGTGGATCACGTGGCAGATATTGCCGAAGCCGTCGCGATAGCTGTTGGCGGGAAGCACAGGATCGATCTGCATCCGATCCGGCGTGATCAGGTCCGCCGCGCGCGATGGATGCACGCTGAGCGTCAGGATCATCGGGGTCGGCTGCGGACAGAAGTAGGAGATTTGGTAGCCGGCGCGAATTCTCATCAAAAGTCTCTTCGGCTCACGGCGGCCGATGTCTGCCTCACAACGTGTTTGATGCTGAGAATCGGCCTAACCGTACTACAATAATAATGGATGTGCCAACGATATGCATTTCTCGGGCCAACGTATGTTCGTGAGCTTGCGCGACGATGAATGAGACGACGAAAAGCTTGCTGGCGGCCGACGAGCCGGCGCCGGTCACCGTTTATAACGCAGCCGGGCCCTCGCCGTTCCTGCTCGTTGCCGATCACGCCGGCAATGCGATGCCGCGGGCGCTCGGCTGGCTGGGCATTGGCGAAGCGGAATGCCGCCGCCACATCGCCTGGGATATCGGCATCGCCGGCCTTGGCCGGATTTTGGCCGACGCGCTCGGCGCCACGCTAATCCGGCAAAATTATTCGCGCCTCGTCATCGACTGCAACCGGCCGCCGGGCGCGGCGACTTCGATTCCAGAGGTCAGCGAGCTCACGGCCATCCCCGGCAATGCGGCTCTCAGCGATGCCGACAAGGCCGCGCGCGCCCGTGCAATCTTTTGGCCGTACCACGCGCGCATCGAAGCCGAGCTTGAGCGCCGCAAGAAGGCCGGCCGCGCGGCCGCCCTGATCGCGCTCCACAGCTTTACGCCGGTCTTCAAGGGCGTGCCGCGCTCCTGGCACGCCGCGCTCCTTTATCATCGCGATCCGCGTCTCGCGCGCCGCCTGTTGGAGCTGCTCAAGCTGGAAACAGGACTCATCGTCGGCGATAACGAGCCGTATTTCGTGAGCGACGAGACCGATTACACGATCCCGGTCCACGGCGAGCGCCGCGGCCTCCCGCATGCTTTGATCGAGATCCGCCAGGATTTGATCGCCGACAAAAAGGGCGAGTGGGAATGGGGAGAGCGCCTGGCCCGACTGTTGCCGCAGGCCTATGCGAGTGTGACGACTTGACGGTCCACGCGGCCGCGCGCGGATTGGCGCATCGGCGCAAAGACCGCTAAAGAGGTTCGTTAAAGAGCAAAGAACCCGGTGTCCGTTTGCCGGAAGCCGAAAGTCCCTGGGGAGGAATTGATGGCCAAGCTCACCCAAAGCTACGTCCATGGCGCCTCGACCACGCCGCTGATCGGCGACACCATCGGCGTGCATTTCGACAAGGTGGCAGAACGCTGGAATGACCGCGACGCGCTGATCGTGCGCCAGCAAGGAATCCGCTGGAGCTACGGCGAGCTCAAGGCCAAGGTCGATGCCTTGGCGGCGGGACTGCTGGCGCTTGGGCTTTCCCTCGGCGACCGTGTCGGCATCTGGTCGCCGAACAATGCCGAATGGGCGATCACGCAATTCGCCACGGCCAAGGCCGGCCTGATCCTGGTCAACATCAATCCCGCCTACCGGCTCTCAGAGCTCGACTACGCGCTCAACAGGGTCGGCTGCAAGGCGCTCATTACCGCCGACTCGTTCAAGACCAGCGACTATGTCGGCATGCTGCGCGAGCTTGCGCCGGAAATCGATCGCTGCTCGCCCGGCAAACTACAAGCCAAAAAGCTGCCCACACTAACCACGCTGATCCGCATCGGCGAAGATGAAAAACGCGGCTTCTTGCGTTTTGCCGACGTGCTCGGCATGGGCGGCGATCGCCATCGCGCGCAGCTGTTGGAATTGGCATCGCAACTGCAATTCGACGATCCCATCAACATCCAGTTCACCAGCGGCACGACCGGCGCGCCCAAAGGCGCGACGCTGACCCATCACAACATCCTCAACAACGGTTACTTCATCGGCGAGGCGCAACGCCTAACCGATCGCGACCGCGTGTGCATTCCCGTGCCGCTCTATCATTGCTTCGGCATGGTGCTCGGCAATCTTGCCTGTATCACCCACGGTGCCGCCATGGTGTATCCGTCGGAGGGATTCGATCCGCTGAGTACGCTCGAGACGGTCGAGGCAGAACGCTGCACCGCGCTCTATGGTGTGCCGACCATGTTCATCGCCGAACTGGGCCATCCCGAATTCAAGCGTTTCGATCTTTCCTCGTTGCGCACCGGCATCATGGCCGGCTCGCCCTGCCCGATCGAGGTGATGAAGCGCTGTATCGCCGAGATGAACATGCGCGAAGTCACCATCGCCTACGGCATGACCGAGACCAGCCCGGTGAGCACGCAAACTTCGCACGACGATCCGCTCGAGCGCCGCGTCGGCACCGTCGGCCGCATCCATCCCCATGTCGAAATCAAGATCGTCGACGCCGACGGCCGCATCGTCCCGCCGGGCACACCGGGCGAATTGTGCACGCGCGGCTATTCGGTGATGCTCGGCTATTGGGGCGATGAGGAGCGAACGGCGGAAGCGGTCGACCGCGCCGGCTGGATGCATACCGGCGATCTCGCCACGCTCGACGAGGACGGTTATTGCAACATCGTCGGCCGCATCAAGGACATGGTGATCCGCGGCGGTGAGAACGTCTATCCGCGTGAGGTCGAGGAATATTTGTTCCGCCATCCCAAGATCGAAGCGGTACAGGTGGTGGGCGTGCCCGATCTGAAATACGGCGAAGAGCTGTGCGCCTGGATCAAGCTAAAACCCAGCGCCACCGCGACCGCCGACGAGATCCAGAGTTTCTGCAAGGGCCAGATCGCCCATTACAAGATTCCGCGTTACATCAAATTCGTCGATGCTTTCCCGATGACCGTCACCGGAAAGGTGCAAAAGTTCATCATGCGCGAAGCGATGGTCAAGGAACTGGGGCTGAGCGAGCAAAAGACGGCATAACCGGCTCGCCGTCCAGCCAACGCGCTCCCAATCTACCTTGTCGGCGCCGCCATAAAAGCGCAACCTTCTGGCCGTTAAGCCATCTGGGGAATGTCGGGGTAAGTATCGCGGGATGCCGGCCGTACTCGCAGTGATCGCGGTGATGCTGATCGCCCTACCCGCGCGTGCCGACGTGCGCGTCGCCATCCCGGCAGCGTGCCGGGATCTGGCCAACCGGGCCGGCCTTCCCCTGACGCTGACCCCTGCCGAGGCCGCGCGCGCCGTCGCCTACATCCGCGTCATGATCAGCCAGGACCCGGCGGTCGCGCGCTGCCGCTTGGCGCTCCGCAGCTATTGAGGAACTCACTCGGCGGGTGAGACTGAAATCGCCGCCATGTTCGTTTAACGGCCTTACTTCGCTGTTGCGGAAATCACCCCCACCATGCCGTGGCCGCCCGTCTTAGCGGCCGCTGCGCGGACAAAAGTGTCAAGCTGCCGACGTGTTTTAATCGTGCAGATTACCGGATTTCTCCTCACGCATGTCCGGTCGCGCGTCGCTTCGTCGACGTCATTCTGGTCGATGGGCAGGATGCGATAGGTTCCTTTGGCCAGCTTGCGGCCCAGTAGATACACATGATCATTCTCGTTAGCCTCGATAAGCAAATCGTTGCCGTCGAAGGGTTGAACCACGAAATATTGCACGCCTGAGGAATCGCCGCTGACAAGCGCGTAGTGAGTGTGCTTCCAGCGGAAGACCGCCGTTTTCAAGGAGCGCGCTTTTCCTTTGGTGAAGTCTTCATAGAGAGTCAGCTGGAATTGCATTCCGAGTAGCGGCTTCGATCCAGCCAGTAATGGCGCCTCAGATTGCACGCAGGCGGAGAGCACGAATGCGGCGAAAAGGATCAGCGCAACAGGAAGTAAGGGTGACTTCGCTGCTTGCGATCGATTGTCGGGCATGTCGTCCTCTTTGGCGTGGCATTCCTGGCGGATCATTGCGCCCAGCGGATGCGCACACATCTTTCCAAGCATCTCCGTAAATTACATGGCATACAGACCGTCGAATTTTAAGCAGTATCTTGAGGATATTCGTTGCGATTTCTCAGCGCCGCGCTCTCGAAGCAGCGCCCGGAGCAGGAGTTAGTTATGGTGCCTTTGCAACGGCCTTTCGTTGATGTTATTGACTAAAGAGGAATTTATTTCAACGGGCAGGGCAGGCTCAAATGACGCATTGGAGGGTCATCCTCGCCGCTCTGATTGGTACCATAATAGGCGGCGCAATAGCGGCTGGGCTGTTTCTTTACGCGTCAACAAGAGTTCGCGAAGAAAATACTGCGCGGGAACTGCTTTCTGAAGTGGTCGCCCTCATGGCGTTACAGGAGGGCTGGCTGCTTCAGGGCGAAGGCAGCCAGACTGCAAAGCTGTCAGACCACCTAGGACTTCCGGAAACGCAAAGTGGCTCCGGTCTTTGGCTTTTGCCCGTTGAGATCAGGGCGGTTCTGGACGAAGCCCAATGGAATGCTCCGTCAGACCCAAGTTACGGTTTCATACAGGGGCGTAACGTCTGGATCATCAGAAATCAAATATTGCCTGACGCTCCGCTTTCATATTCGGGGGTCAACCAAGCGCATTTTCCCGCACTCATCAGCTCCGCGGGAAGGCAAGAACTATGCGCCTGGATCGAACGTGTGCAGATTGCTTACAATGGCGGGACGCTGACCGATCGGGGACTCGCGCCGCTCAGGCCTTATTTGGTGCCTTTAGCTCAGGAAGATCGAGTGAGTGCACTTCGTATCTTGCTGTCTCGGGACGCGCGAAATTTTCTGGCTGATATTCGCGCGCGATGGGGCAAGGCGTCTCTTGCAGATTAGCACGCAAGCGTCGACGTGCATTCGAAACGCGCTGCGGCAATATCCAGAACATCGCAACGGAAATACCGCTTGATCTAAATCAAGGACGGCTGCTGGTGCTCGTCTAAATTTTAGGTTGTGTAGACTTTGACAGGGCATCGGCCGCATAGTTGGCTTTCAGTGAACTCAGAGCGTTGAGTTGCGACAGAGCGCGGATTTGCAGTTTTGCACGGTCTTGCCCGCGCCCGCAAAAGCCGACGACTCCGCTGACTTAAGACCCCTGGTTCAGCATCCCTTCCAGCTCGACATAGACACATTCGCCCAGCGCCGCGTGATGGCCCTCCCCGGATGCCAGGAGCGCTTGCGCTTGTTCCGCGGTCTCGGCCTCCACCCACCATTGCTCGGCGCGGGTGACCAGCATGGTCGCGTGGAAAGTCTTGAGCTTCGGCCTCGGTCTCGGCTTTGACGCGGTCATTTCGGGTCCCGGAATGCGAATCGTTTGAGGCAATTATTTTACCCTAAAGACACCTTGCGGAACAGACCGGGAACACGCGGTCTGCCGCGCCTGCCCCGAAGTTCCGGAACAGGCTATGATGGAGTTTCGTTGTCCAAAGTTGCTTTCAGGAGTGAATCGTGGCCCCGCGCGCGTATTGGAAAGGCTATTTACGGCTCTCGCTGGTTTCCTGTCCGATCGCGCTTTATCCGGCCACCTCGGAGCGCGAAAAGGTCAGCTTCAACCAGATCAATCGTGAGACCGGTCATCGCATTCGCTACCGCAAAGTCGATGCCGAGACCGGCGAGGAAGTGCCGTCGGAACAGATCATCAAAGGCTACGAAGTCGCCAAAGGCGAATACGTGGAGATCAGCGACGAGGAGCTGGAGTCGATCGCGCTCGAAAGCACCAAGACCATCGAGATCGACGAATTCGTGCCACGTAGCGAGATCGACGAACTCTACAATATCCGCCCCTATTATATCGCGCCCGACGGCAAAGTCGGCCAGGACGCCTTCGTCGTCATCCGCGACGCCATCGAGCAGATGAAGATGGTCGCGATCGGCCGCGTGGTGCTCACCAGCCGCGAGCACGTCATCGCCATCGTGCCACGCGGCAAAGGACTGATGGGCACGCTGCTGCGCTTTCCCTACGAGGTGCGGGATTCGGCCGAGTATTTCGACGACATTCCCAACGTCAAGCTCACCAAGGACATGATGGATTTGGCGCGGCACATCGTGGAAACGAAAAGCGGGCATTTCAAGCCGCAAGCCTTCGAAGACCATTACGAGCACGCGCTCAAGCAACTGATCGAGAAGAAGGCCAAGGGCGAAAAGATCGAAATCCCGAAGGAGCGGCCGACCGGCAAGGTCATCAACCTCATGGACGCATTACGCCGCTCGGTGCAGGCCGAAAGCGGCGGCCGCGCGCTGCGCGCGACCGGCAAAAAAGGCCGCAAGAAGATCGAGGGGCAGAAGGAAATGCTGCTGCCGATTACCGGCAAAAAGACTGCACGCGAAGAGCACGGTAAAGCAGCCCGGCCCGCCGCGAAACACCGCAAGGCCGGCTAAGCCCCGCCTTCGCATCCCCTATATTCTCCCGCCGCAGTACCGCCGCATTCCGACCTTTCGCTCGCAACTTATGAGCAGGTGGAATGGGGTGCCGGCTGTGGTGCTTGCAGCCGGTTTTATCGCCATGAATTGCTGCTTTTCGACCGCTGCGGAAGAACTGCCGCAGCCGGCATTTCCTTGCTCCCGAGAAACGATCGCCCGCGGCGTCGCCAGCCGCTTTATCGACGGCCGCACCTTCATCCTCGACGACGGCCGCGAGGTCCGCCTGGCCGGAATCGAAGTTCCGCCGCCGCCGTCACCGATGCAACGCGGCACGGCGCCGGAGGGTGCCGCGGCTCGCGACGCGCTCGCCGGACTGCTCGCGGGCAGCGAAGTCGTGCTCAGGCAGGCAGAGCCGCAAAAAACCGATCGCTACGGGCGCATCGTGGCCCATGCGTTTACCGCGCGCGATGGCGTCGAGCGCTCGGTGCAGGCGGATTTGATCGCGGCCAGGCATGCCCGCGTGACGGCGCGGGCCGGTAACCGCGCCTGCGCGAGAGAACTCCTGGGCCGGGAAAACGCCGCGCGGCGCGCCAAGCTTGGCCTTTGGGCCACTTCGTATTATGACTCGCTCGACGCCGATAACCCCGCCGATGTGCTGGCCGAGCAAGGCCGTTTTGCGCTGGTCGAGGGTAAGGTGGTCTCGGTGCGCGAAAGCGGGGCGACCATCTACGTGAATTTCGGGCGGCGGTGGAGCAAGGACTTCACTGTTACGATCCTGAAGCGAAATGCGCGTAATTTCACGGCGGCGGGTCTCGAACCAAAAACGCTTGCCGGGCGGCGCGTCCGGGTACGCGGATGGATCGAGGAACGCGGCGGGCCTTTGATCGAGGCGGCACGCCCGGAACAGCTAGAGCTCACTGATCGGGAATGAACGGGTGAGGCGGTGATCGATTTGCGGATCATAGGGACAGCACAGCTTCGGCTTGCGCACGCCGCGATCGCGGCGCTGGCGCTGGCCTTGACGCTGGCCGCCTGCACGGCCTCGCCTCCCACCCTCGAGCCGCAAGCCGCGCTGCCGGCCCCGGCGAAGCCCGCCGAGACGACGGATATGTCGCCCGCGGTGCTGCGCGAGCATCAGCGCATCCTCGCCACCTATGGCGGGGTGTACAACGATCCCAAGCTGCAAGGGATAATCGAGCAGACCGTCGAACGCCTGGTGGCGGCGTCCGAGCGGCCCGATTTGCACTACAAGGTGACCCTGCTCAATTCGCAGTCGATCAACGCTTTCGCCTTACCCAGCGGACAGCTTTACGCGACGCGCGGCCTGGTGGCGCTCGCCAATGACGAATCCGAGCTCGCCTCCGTGCTCGCGCACGAGATGGGACATGTGATCGCGCGCCACGCCGCCGTCCGCGAGGAGCAGGCCAAGCAGGCCGCCCTGGTCGGTCGCGTCGTCAGCGACGTCATCAGCGACCCGGAAGTCGGCGCACTCGCGCTCGCCAAATCGAAGCTCGCGCTGGCGAGCTTTTCGCGCGCGCAGGAATTCGAGGCGGACGCCATCGGCATCGGCATCGCCGCACGCGCCGGCTACGATCCCTACGGCGCGGTGCGCTTCCTCAGCTCGATGGAGCGCAATTCCGAACTCAAACCGCAACAGAGCGGCGGCTCAATCGATCCGCGCGCACCGGATTTCCTGTCCTCGCATCCGGCTACGCCGGAGCGGATCACCAACGCGACTGCCAACGCCCGCCAATTTAGCGGACCGTCCGCCGCGGCGACCGCCGCCGCCGGCACCGTCGGCGTGCGCGACCGAGCCGCCTATCTCTCCGGCATCAACGGCATCGTGTTCGGCGAAGATCCGAGCGAAGGCTTTGTCCGCGGGCGCCGTTTCCTGCATCCGCGGCTCGGCTTCACCTTCACCGCCCCCGAAGGCTTCACGCTCGACAACACGGCGCAAGCGGTGCTCGGCGTCAAGCACGGCGGCGGCCAGGCGCTCCGCCTCGACGTGGTGCGCGTGCCCTCGGAGCAGACGCTGGCCGGTTACCTGACCTCCGGCTGGATCGAGAAGATCGATCCCAGCACGGTCGAGGATGTCACCGTCAACGGCTTTCCGGGCGCGACCGCCGCCGCCAAGGGCGATCAATGGGACTTCCGCCTCTACGCCATTCGCTTCGGCAGCGACGTGTACCGCTTCATCTTCGCCACCAAGCATCGCACCCCCGAGACCGACCGAATCTTTCGCGAGTCGGTCGGCACGTTCCGCCGCATGAGTCTCGCCGAAATCGAAGATGCAAAGCCGCTGCGCCTGCAAGTGGTGACTGTCGGTCCGGGCGATACGGTCGAAAAGCTGGCGAACCGCATGGCGCTCGCCGACCGCCAGGTTGAGCGCTTCCGCGTGCTCAACGGGCTCGAACCGGGCGAAAAGCTCAAGTCCGGCTCTGAGGTCAAAATCGTCGTCGAATAGCCGCGGCACTGCGCACTCGTCATTGCGAGGAGCAGAGCGACGAAGCAATCCAGAGGTTCGTGTTGCTTGAACTGGATTGCTTCGCGGAGCTTGTCATCGGCCCGGCCACTTCGGGCCGGACCCGTTGGCTCGCAATGACGGCGCCTAACGTCAAAAATTGATCGCGCGCTTGGCCACGGCGAGCGCGGCTTCCTTGACCGCTTCGCTCAGCGTCGGATGGGCATGGCAGGTGCGGGCGATGTCTTCCGCCGAGGCGCCGAACTCCATGGCCATGGCCGCTTCCGCGATGAGGGCTTCGGCGTCGGGACCGAGAATGTGCACGCCGAGCACGCGATCGGTCTTGGCGTCGGCCAGGATCTTGACGAAGCCGTCGGTCGCGAGGTTGGCGCGCGCGCGGCTGTTGGCGGTGAAGGGAAATTTGCCGACATTGTAGGCAATGCCGGCCGCTTTCAGCTCTTCCTCGGTCTTGCCGACAGCGGCGATTTCCGGCGAAGTATAGACGACGTTCGGGATCACCTCGTAGTTCACGTGGCCGGCCTGCCCGGCAATGATCTCGGCCGCAGCAACGCCTTCCTCTTCGCCCTTATGCGCGAGCATGGGGCCGGCGACCACGTCGCCGATGGCGTAGATGCCGGCAACATTCGTGCGGAAATGCGGATCGATGACGACACGGCCGCGATTGTCCTTTTTCACGCCGACCGCTTCAAGGCCGAGGCCTTCGGTGTAGGGCACGCGACCGATCGCCACCAGGACGATGTCGGCCTCGAGAGTTTCCGCTTGGCCCCCGGCGGCGGGTTCGACCTTGACCTTGAGCGTCTTGCCCGAGGCGTCGATTGCAGTGACCTTGGAGGATAACTTGAAGGCGAGGCCCTGCTTTAACAGCAGGCGCTGGAATTGCCGGCCGACTTCACCGTCGATGCCGGGCAGGATGTGATCAAGGAATTCGACGATCGTCACCTGCGCGCCCAGCCGCCGCCATACCGAACCGAGTTCGAGGCCGATGATGCCGGCACCGACGACGAGCAGCTTTTGCGGCACCTTGCCCAGTTCGAGCGCGCCGGTCGATGACACGATGCGCTTTTCGTCAATGTCGATGCCGTTCAATCGCGCGACGTCCGAGCCGGTGGCGATGACGATATTCTTGGTCTCCAGCGTTTGCGTCTTGCCGTCCGCGCTTTTCACCTCGACCTTGCCCGGGGCGACGATCCGTCCGGCACCGTGAAACGCTTCGATCTTGTTTTTCTTGAACAGGAAGTCGACGCCCTTCACGTTGCTGTCGACGTTCTGCATCTTGTATTTGAGCAAGACGGCCAGATCGACGCTCGGCGCTCCGACCTTGATCCCCATTTGCGCAAAGCTACGGCCGGCTTCTTCGTAAAGCTCGGAAGCATGCAGCATGGCTTTGGAAGGGATGCAGCCGACATTGAGGCAGGTGCCGCCGAAGGTTGAGCGCTTCTCGACGACCGCGGTCTTCAGGCCGAGTTGCGCCGCGCGAATGGCACAGACATAGCCGCCGGGGCCGGTGCCGATGACGATGAGGTCGTAGGGCATTGAAGGAACTCCGAACTCTCATTCGTCACAAATCGAGCACCAGGCGCGCCGGCTCTTCCAGAGATTCCTTCACCCGCACCAGGAAGGTCACCGCTTCGCGGCCGTCGACAATGCGATGATCGTAGGACAGCGCCAGATACATCATCGGCCGCACCTCGACCTTGCCGGCGACCGCCATCGGCCGCTCCTGGATCTTGTGCATGCCGAGGATGCCGGATTGCGGCGCATTGAGGATCGGCGTCGACATCAGCGAGCCGTAGATGCCGCCATTGGTGATGGAAAACGTGCCGCCCTGCAATTCGTCGATCTTGAGCGTGCCGTCGCGGGCGCGGCGACCGAAATCGGCGATCGATTTCTCGATCTCGGCGATCGATTTCAGATCGCAATCGCGCACCACCGGCACGACCAGGCCGCGCTCAGTGCCCACCGCGATGCCGATGTGATAATAGTTCTTGTAGATGATGTCGGTACCGTCGATTTCGGCGTTGACGGCGGGGATTTCCTTGAGCGCCTGCACGCAGGCGCTCACGAAGAATCCCATGAAGCCGAGCTTGACGCCGTGCTTCTTCTCGAACAGCTCACGATATTGCGCGCGCAGCGCCATCACGTGCGTCATGTCGACCTCATTGAAGGTCGTGAGCATGGCGGCGGTGTTCTGCGCGTCCTTGAGCCGCCGCGCGATGGTCTGACGCAGCCGCGTCATGCGCACGCGTTCCTCGCGGGCGGCGTCGTCGGGCGGCGAAGGTGCGCGCACATGGACGGCGGCGGCGGGCGCCGCGACTGGAGTCGGCTGCGCGGCGGCGCGCTCGATGGCGGCAAGCATGTCGCCCTTGGTGACGCGGCCGTCCTTGCCGGTGCCCGCCACGGCGGACGGATCCACACCTGTTTCGGCGGCGATCTTGCGCACTGACGGCGCCAGCGTCCCCTCGGCTGCCGCAGCCGCGGCGGGTTTCGCCGGTGCGGGCTGTGGCGCAGGCGCAGACCGCGGGGCAGCTTCGGCGGGCTTTGCCTGCGGTTTTGCCGGCACCGCGCCGGAACCTTCCTTGATCGCGCCGAGAAGCGCACCGACGGCGACGGTATCGCCGTCTTTCACCGCGACGTCGGTGAGCACGCCGGCAGCCGGCGCCGGCACCTCGATCGTAACTTTGTCGGTCTCGAGCTCGACCAGCGGCTCATCGACGGCCACCCTGTCGCCGGCTTTCTTGAACCATTTGCCGATGGTCGCTTCGGTCACCGATTCCCCGAGGGTGGGTACGCGAATCTCAGCCATGTTTCAGTCCCTCGTTCGCGGCACCGACTGTGCATCAGATGACGGACAACGGAGGACAGATGACGGAAGAAAAATTCTTATCTGTCGTCTGTCATCGGTTGTCTGCCCTCCGTCATACGCTACCCCAGCGCCTCTTCAAGGAAGGTCTTGAGTTGGGCGAGATGCAGCGACATCTGCCCGACCGCCGTCGACGCCGAAGCCGGGCGGCCGGCATAGCGCGCACGGCGATGCTTGGCGTCGATCTGATTGAGAACCCACTCCAGGAAGATATCGACGAACACCCATGCTCCCTGGTTGCGCGGCTCTTCCTGGCACCAGACAATCTCCGCTTCCCTAAAACGCGAAAGCTCCATCATCAGCGCCTTGGTGGGGAACGGATAAAGCTGCTCGATGCGCAACAGATAGATGTCGTCGATCCCGCGTTTCTCGCGCTCGTCGTAGAGATCGTAATAGACCTTGCCGGAGCAGAGGACGACGCGGCGAATCTTGGCGTCGGGCATGAGTTTGATCTTGTCGTTCGGCAGCATTTGCGCGTCATCCCAAAGCAGTCGATGGAACGACGTTCCAGGCCCCATTTCGTCGAGCCGCGACACCGCGCGTTTATGGCGCAACAGCGATTTCGGCGTCATCAGGATCAGCGGCTTGCGGAACTCGCGATTGAGCTGGCGGCGCAGGATATGAAAATAGTTGGCCGGCGTGGTGCAGTTGGCCACCTGCATGTTGTCCTCGGCGCACATCTGCAGAAAGCGCTCGAGCCGTGCCGAGGAGTGCTCAGGCCCCTGCCCTTCGTAGCCGTGCGGCAACAGGCAGACGAGGCCGGACATGCGCAGCCATTTGCGTTCGCCGGAAGAAATAAACTGGTCGAACAGCACCTGCGCTCCGTTGGCAAAGTCGCCGAACTGCGCTTCCCACAGCGTCAGCGCGTTGGGTTCGGCGAGCGAGTAGCCGTATTCGAAACCGAGCACCGCCTCTTCCGACAGCATCGAGTTGATGACTTCGAACCGCGCCTGCTCGCCGCCAAGGTGATTGAACGGGGTGTAGCGGTGCTCATCCTCCTGGTCGGTGAGCACGGAATGGCGCTGCGAGAAGGTGCCGCGCTCGCTGTCCTGGCCGGATAACCGCACCCGGTGGCCTTCCAGCAACAGCGAGCAGAACGCCAGCGCCTCGCCTGTCGCCCAATCGATGCCGGCCTCCGTCTCGATCGCCTTGCGCCGGTTTTCGAAAAAGCGATTGAGCGTGCGGTGCAGATGGAAGTCGGGCGGCAGCGTCGTGATCTTCTCGCCGATCTCCTTGAGCCTGGAGATCTCGACGCCAGTCTTGCCGCGGCGCGGATCGTCGGCGTCATCCGCCCGCTTGAAGCCGGTCCAGCGGCCGTCGAGCCAATCGGCTTTATTGGCCCGGTAACTCTGCGCGGCTTCGAGCTCGACGTCGAGGCGGTCGCGCCAATCGGCCTTCATTTTCTCGACTTCGCCGGACGTCACCACCCCCTCGCCGATAAGCTTGTTGCCGTAGATTTCGAGCGTGCTCGGATGCGCGGCGATCGCCTTGTACATCAGCGGCTGGGTGAACGAGGGCTCGTCGCCTTCGTTGTGACCGTGCCGGCGGTAGCAGAACATGTCGAGGACCACCGGCTTCTGGAACTTCTGCCGGAATTCGGTCGCCACCTTGGCGGCATACACGACGGCTTCCGGATCGTCGCCATTAATGTGGAAAATCGGCGCCTCGATCATCTTGGCAACGTCGGAGGGATAGGGCGAGGATCGCGAATAGCGCGGGTTGGTGGTGAAGCCGATCTGATTGTTGACAATGAAATGCACCGAGCCGCCGGTGCGATGACCGCGCAAGCCGGAAAGCCCAAGCGACTCCGCGATCACGCCCTGTCCGGCAAACGACGCATCGCCGTGGATGAGCAGCGGCATCACCATGGTGCGATCCTCGCGCGTGGCGCCGTGCTGATCCTGCTTGGCGCGCACCTTGCCAAGCACGACGGGATCGACGATTTCCAGATGCGAAGGATTGGCCGTGAGCGACAGGTGCACCCTGTTGTGGTCGAATTCGCGATCCGACGAGGCGCCGAGGTGATATTTCACGTCGCCCGAGCCCTCGATCTCGTTCGGGGTCGATGAGCCGCCCTTGAACTCGTGGAAAATGGCGCGGTGCGGCTTGCCCATGACCTGGGCCAGCACGTTGAGCCGGCCACGATGCGCCATGCCGATGACGATATCACGGACACCAAGCGCGCCGCCGCGCTTGATGATCTGCTCCAGCGCCGGGATCATCGATTCGCCACCGTCGAGACCGAAGCGCTTGGTGCCGGTGAATTTTACATCGCAGAATTTCTCGAACCCTTCGGCTTCCACTAGCTTGTTGAGGATGGCGCGCTTGCCCTCGCGCGTGAAGCTGATTTCCTTGTCGGGCCCCTCGATGCGTTCCTGGATCCAGCCCTTCTGCGCGCCATCGGAGATGTGCAGAAATTCGACGCCGAGCGTCTGACAATAAGTGCGCCGCAGAATGCCGACGATCTGGCGGATGGTGCCGAATTCGAGGCCGAGCACTTTGTCGAGAAAAATCGGTCGATCGAAATCGGCCTCGCTGAAGCCGTAGGTCGACGGATCGAGTTCCGTTTCGTTGTTCGGCGGCTGCAAGCCGAGCGGATCGAGATTGGCGTGGAAATGCCCGCGGGCGCGATAGGCGCGAATGAGCATGAGCGCCCGCACCGAGTCACGCGTCGCGCGCTCGACATCGGCAGCGGAAAGCTCGACGCCCTTACCCTGCGCCTTCGCCTGCACCTTGCCGCCGAGCGTCTTGCCGACTTCCGCCCAGACGCCGTCGAGCGCGGAAATCAGCTCGCTACGCTCCAATGGCGGCCAGCCCGGCCGCGTCCATGAAGGCCCGTGCGCGTTCTGCGCGACGTCGCGCGCGTCGTCCTTCAGGCTCTGAAAAAAGGTTTGCCACTCGGCATCGACCGCCTTCGGGTCCGCCTCGTACCGCGCGTAGAGGTGTTCAATATAGTCGGCGTTACCGCCGTAGAGGAACGATGTGAGAGCGAAGGCGGCATTCGCGTCCTGGCGAGACATGAGCGATTCCTGGGCAGTTCCGGACCAAGTGGGACGACGGCAGCGGCGATAGAGGCACCCTAAAAGGCGGCGAAAAGCGACACCTGAGGCATCCCGGCCCGGCGCAGATGACTCTAACTTGTACCCTATTTAGTGTCTCGATGCGGCAGCCAAAAGACACAAGAAGTGAATCTTCATTTCCATGCTTCCACGAGCGTTTTCCCCAAGCGAGCTGGTGACGGCGAAACCTTGATTCCCGCCGACGTCATGGCCGCGATCTTGGATTCCGCGTCGCCCTTGCCACCGGCGATGATCGCGCCAGCATGCCCCATCCGCCTTCCCGGCGGCGCCGTGCGTCCGGCTATGAAGCCGACAGTCGGCTTCTTGCGGCCGCGCTTGGCCTCATCCTTGAGGAATTGCGCGGCGTCTTCCTCGGATGAACCGCCGATCTCACCGATCACGACGATCGCCTCGGTCGCCTTGTCGGCAAGAAACATTTCCAGCATCTCGATGAAGTCGGTGCCCTTGACCGGATCGCCGCCGATTCCCACTGCGCTGGTCTGGCCGAGACCCTCCTGCGTGGTCTGGAACACCGCCTCATAGGTCAGCGTGCCGGAGCGCGAGACAATGCCGACTTTGCCCGGCCGAAAGATATTGCCGGGCATGATGCCGATCTTGCACTCGCCCGCGGTCATGACGCCGGGACAATTCGGTCCGATCAGCCGCGATTTCGATCCGCACAGCGAGCGCTTGACCTTGACCATGTCGAGCACGGGAATGCCCTCGGTGATGCAGACGATGAGCGGAATCTCGGCGTCGATGGCTTCGCAGATCGCATCCGCGGCGCCTGCCGGCGGCACATAGATCACGCTGGCGTCACAGCCGGTCTGGGCGCGTGCTTCGGCGACGGTGTCGAACACCGGCAGGTTGAGATGCGTCGAGCCGCCTTTGCCCGGCGTGGTGCCGCCGACCATTTTGGTGCCGTAGGCAATCGCCTGCTCGGAATGGAAGGTGCCGTTCTTGCCGGTGAAGCCCTGGCAGATGACCTTGGTATTCTTGTCGATGAGGATGGACATCAGGCCGCCTCCCTCACCGCCTTGACGATTTTCTGCGCGGCGTCATCGAGGTCGTCGGCCGAAGTGACGTTGAGATTGGATTTGGCGATGATCTCCTTGCCGAGCGCGACATTGGTGCCTTCGAGCCGCACGACGAGCGGCACGCGCAAGCCCACCTCCTTGACCGCCGCAACGACACCCTCGGCGATGATGTCGCAGCGCATAATGCCGCCGAAGATGTTGACCAGAATGCCCTTCACATTGGGATCGGAGGTGATGATCTTGAACGCCGCAGTCACCTTCTCGGTGGTGGCGCCACCGCCGACGTCGAGGAAATTCGCCGGCGTCTCGCCGTAAAGCTTGATGATGTCCATGGTCGCCATGGCCAGTCCCGCGCCGTTGACCATGCAGCCGATAGTGCCGTCCAGCGCGATATAGTTGAGGTCGTAATGTGACGCCTCGATCTCCTTGGCGTCCTCCTCGGTCGGATCGCGCAGCGCCGCGATATCGGGATGGCGGTAAAGCGCGCTGTCGTCAAAGCCGAGCTTGGCGTCGAGGCAGATGAGCGCGCCGGCCTTGGTGATCACGAGCGGATTGATCTCGAGGAGATTCATGTCCTTGGCGAGAAACGCCTGATAAAGCCGCGGCAGCAGGCCATCGGCCTGCTTCGCAAGATCGCGGCTCAAGCCGAGCGCGTGCGCGACTTGCTGGGCGTGATGGGCCATGAAGCCGGTCGCCGGATCGACCGAGAATGAGATGATTTTTTCCGGATGCGTGCGTGCGACTTCCTCGATGTCCATGCCGCCTTCGGTCGAGGCGACAAAGGCGATCCGCGAGGTGGCGCGATCGACCAGCGCCGAGAGATAATATTCGCGGTCGATCGCCGAGCCTTCCTCGATATAGAGGCGATGCACCTCTTTGCCGTGCGGCCCGGTCTGGTGGGTGACGAGCGTCGCGCCGAGGAGCCGCTCGGCCTCGCGTTTAACGTCGGCGACCGATCGCACCACCTTGACGCCGCCGGCTTTACCGCGTCCGCCGGCGTGGATCTGCGCCTTGACCACCCACACCGGTCCGCCGAGTTCGTCGGCGGCCTTCACCGCCTCGTCGACGCTCAGCGCCGGGATGCCGCGCGGCACCGGCACGCCGAATTCGCGCAGCACGACTTTTGCCTGGTATTCGTGGATATTCATGCGACTCGCTCACGTGTCCCGGCCGCGGCACCCGGAACGTGAGAAGGTAGGATCCTCACTAAATCACTTGCCGAGATGGGGAGCAATCTTCTTGCAGGCTTCGACCAAGCCTTCCACGGCTTGTGCCGATTTTTCGAACATGCCGCGCTCGGCGCTGTTTAGCTCGATCTCGACCACACGCTCGACCCCCTTGCTGCCGATGACAACGGGCACCCCGACATAGAGATCGCGCACGCCATATTCGCCGTTGAGCCAGGCGGCCGCCGGCAACACGCGTTTCTTGTCGCGCAGATAGCTTTCCGCCATGGCGATCGCCGAAGCGGCGGGCGCGTAGAAGGCCGAGCCGCTTTTGAGCAAGCTGACGATCTCGCCGCCGCCGTTGCGGGTGCGCTCGACGATCGCGTCGAGGCGGGCCGCCGTGGTCCAGCCCATTTTGACCAGATCGGGCAACGGGATGCCGGCAACCGCGGAATAACGTGTCAGCGGCACCATGCTGTCGCCGTGGCCGCCGAGCACGAAGGCGGTGACGTCCTTGACCGAGACATTGAACTCGTCGGCGAGGAAATAGCGAAACCGCGCCGAGTCGAGCACACCCGCCATGCCGACGACCATCTGCTTGGGCAAGCCGCAGCATTTTTGCAGGGCCCATACCATCGCGTCGAGCGGATTGGTGATGCAGATGACGAAGGCTCCGGGCGCGTATTTCTTGATGCCGGCGCCGACCTGCTCCATCACCTTGAGATTAATGCCGAGAAGATCGTCACGGCTCATGCCGGGCTTGCGCGGCACGCCGGCGGTGACGATGCAAACCGCGGCGCCCTCGATCGCCTCGTAGGAATTGGTGCCGGTGAAGCGGGCGTCGAAGCCCTCGACCGGCGATGCCTGGACGAGGTCAAGGGATTTGCCCTGCGGTATTCCCTCCACGACGTCGAAGAGGACGATATCACCGAGCTCCTTGAGCCCGACCAGGTGCGCCAGTGTCCCGCCGATTTGACCCGCGCCGATCAATGCAATTTTATTTCGCGCCATCGCACAAAACCCTTGACTGACCAAGCCCGGCTCGCGGTCATTAGCCCTTTCGGATGACACGTTCAAGTCGGCTTTTCTTGAAGACGACACTAACCGGCCAGTGCCTGCCTGCGCGCCGAGGTCAGGTCTCGACGATGCCGGTGGACGCGCCGGTTGATTGTGCATGAGCGGCACCGTGCGGCCGCGCCAAATATCCTTGCGAGCGCATTTCGATAAGGCGCGAGGCGGTGCGCTTGAACTCTTGCGCCTCAAATCCTTCGTCGCCGCGATAAAGCGCTTCTGGCTCGGCATCGGCGGAGGCGATCAGCTTCACGTTCATGTCGTAGAGCGTGTCGATAAGGATGATGAAGCGCTTTGCGGCGTTACGGGTCTCGAACGTCATCACAGGGATGCGGTCGAGGATGACCGTGTGATATTCGCGCGCGATGCGCAGATAATCGGCGGCGGCGAGCGGTGCTTCGCACAGATCGCGAAAGCTGAAACGGGCAACGCCCATGGCGGCGCGCGGGACGTGCACATTGCGTCCCCTGAGCGCAAGCTCCTGCGGCACGCCGTCGTGTCCGGAGGTGAGCTGCCGCCAAGCATCGTCCAGCGCGGCATCGGCGGCTGCGTCGGCCGGCACATACCAGGCCTGCATGCCGGCGAGCTTTTCCAGACGGAAATCGGCACGTGCTGCGAGCCGCACAACCTCCATTTGCTCTTCAAGCATGCGGATGAACGGCACGAACAAAGCCCGGTTCAAGCCATCCTGGTAGAGCGCCTCCGGCGCGACATTGGAGGTCGCGACCACCACCACGCCGCGTTGAAACAGTTGCGCGAAAAGCCGGCCGAGGATCATGGCATCGGCGATGTCGGTGACGTGGAATTCGTCAAAGCAGAGGAGCCACGCCTCCGCGGCGAGCTCCGCCGCCGCCTGCTGGATCGGGTCTTCGCCTGCGTGCTCGCCGAGCTTCATCGCCTGCCGTATGGCATGGATGCGCTCGTGCACATCGATCATGAATTCATGGAAATGGGCGCGGCGTTTGCGCTGGACCGGGCTCGATTCGAAGAACAGGTCCATCAGCATGGTCTTGCCCCGCCCAACGTCGCCGTAGATGTAAAGGCCCTTGATTGGCGACTGGCGTTTTTCGCGGTTGCCGAACATCCAGCCGAGCGACGATGACTTGCGGGCCAGCCGATGCTCAACAATGCGCGCTTCGAGCCGCGCCAGCATTTCGACTACGGCGAGCTGCGCGGCGTCGCGCTCGACTCTGCCGGCGGCGACGGCAGCGGCGTGTCGCGCTGTGATCGAGCTCGCCATGATGCTGTTAACCGGTGTGGACGAAACGTGGCGGGAACGGCGAACGCTTAACCGCGTTGCACTTCGCATGCCAGATGCGCGGGCGAAAAGCAGTCACAAAGCTGATTATTAGCCATGCGTATAAGGGATGCAGGCATGTTGCTCAATGCTTCAGCTTGCCAATCTTTGGCGGCACACGACATGATGGATTGATTCGAGACGGCACGCATAAAGACGTTCGTCTCGGCGAAATTTTCGGAGCGGAGGACGCGATCAGGAGGGTTTTGGGACAACAATGTCAGGAGACCCTCGGAATGCAAGACGTTCTTCCCGAAGGCGGCGTAATCCGCAAATTGTGGATCGGTGAAACCGAAAAATACCGCGACCATTTGTTGCGGCTTGATCCCGCGAGCCGGCACAACCGTTTCGGCGGCGGCGTATCCGACGATTTTGTTCGCAATTTCGTGGATTTGTCGATTTCACTCGAAGCCGTCGTACACGGCTTTTTCCTCAACGGCGAAATGCGCGGCGGCGCCGAGTTGCGGCAGCTCGGCACTCGCTTTCCGCGCCAGGCGGAGGCGGCGATCAGCGTGGAAAAGCCGTGGCAGAGCCACGGCGTCGGCTCGGCGCTGCTCCGCCGCACCTTGCTCACCGCCCGTAACCGCGGCTTTCGGCTGCTGCACATGGCCTGCCTCGCCGACAACCGGCGCATGCAGCAGCTCGCGCGTAAATTCGACGCCGAGCTGTCCTTCGATTTCGGCAGCGTGGTCGGCGAGGTCGCCTCGTCGAGCGCGAACCCGCTGTCTCTGATGCAAGAGCTGATGGCCGATCACCACGGCTTTGCCACCGCGATGCTCGATCTGCAATCGCGCCTGTTGCGGGCGTGATCGCATGATGGTCAGGGGCTTTGCGCCAACCTGAGTGCCGGCACGGCGAGCGGATAGGCGGCTTCGACCACATAAGGCCCGCCGCCGACTGACGCGCGCGACGAGAACAGCACGAAACGCGAAACGTCGAACGCCGAAGAGCGATAGTGTGCGCGCGCGGTCAGGTAATCGGCGACCTGGTGGCTCGACGATTCGCGCAACCGCGCCAGCGCGACGTGCGGCGTGTATTTGCGCCCCTCCGGCTCGAGCCCAAGCCGTTGCAATAGCCGTTCATGCTCCGCCTGCAGTTCCAGCAGCGGGGCAACCGGCGTCGCCGCAGCGACGAGCGCGCGCGGCTTGCGGCCGCCGAAAGACGCAAGCCCGTCGAGGCGCAGTTCGAACGGCCGGCGCTGTACACGCCCGAGCAAGCCGGCAATATCGCGCGCCAGCGCATCGTCGATATCGCCGATAAAGCGCAAAGTAAGATGATAATTCGCCGGATCGATCCAGCGCGCGCCCGGCAACCCGCCGCGCATCATGGCGAGCGACTCGGCGACGTGCCGCGGTATTTCAAGGCCTGTGAACAAACGGGGCATGACACAAGCGGCCCACAATCAGCGACGTGTGATCGGCGTCATGATCGGCGAATCGCAGTCCCGGCAGCATGCGGGGATCGCACGCGACGCGCAACCCTCAGGAGGGATTCCGCGCGCGCACCCGCGCCACCAGTTGTTCCACCTTCGGCAAGATGCGGGCGACGATCACATCCACTCCAGCCGCGACGGGATGCAGGCCGTCGCGCTGCATCAGGCCGAGATTGGCGGCAACGCCGTCGAGGAAGAAGGGATAGAGCAGCGCATCGTATTTCGCCGCGAGATCGGGGTAGATTCGTTCGAAGGAGGCACCGTAATCGGCGCCCAGATTTGGCGCCGCGCGCATACCGCAGATAAGAACGGCGATATGCCGCTCGGTGAGGCGGTGCAGGATGGTCTCAAGCGCCTCCCGCGTCACCTCGGGCTTGATCCCGCGCAGCATGTCGTTGGCGCCAAGTTCGAGGATTACGGCCTCGGTGCCCGGCGGCACCGACCAGTCGAGCCGCGCAAGCCCGTCGGCGCTGGTATCGCCGGAGACGCCCGCATTCTCGATCTCGACCGCCAGCCCCTTGGCGGCAAGCGCCGCTTGCACACGGGGCACAAAGGCTTCCTTCTCGGGCAAGCCGAGCCCTGCTATGAGCGAGTCGCCGAGCGCCACAATCTTGACCGGTGCCTCGGCACCGGCGGCGGAAACCGCCGCAAAGGCTATCAACACCACGCTACGAATCGCCGCACGCAGGATTTGGCGCCGACCTCGGCCATCACCATATGATCGGGCACGCGGGTCAGCGGTAAAGATGAACGACACGTCGGGGCTTCCTTTTGGCGGCAGCGCCATCGCGCTGAACGGGGTCGATCTTTGGCTCGGCAGCGGCGCCGCCCGCGTTCATATCCTCAAAGACGTCGATCTGAATATAGGACGCGGCGAAGCCGTTGGCCTCCTCGGACCGTCGGGTTCGGGCAAGTCGACCTTGCTCATGGTGATGACCGGACTTGAGCGGCCGGACGCCGGTGCGGTCGTGGTCGCGGGACAGAGCCTGCGTGAGCTCGATGAAGACGCGCTGGCGCGGTTTCGCGGCCGCACGATCGGCATCGTATTCCAGGCCTTCCATCTCATTCCGACCATGACGGCGTTGGAAAATGTCGCCGTGCCGCTCGAACTCGCCGGCGTGCGCGATGCCTTGTCGCGGGCCGCGCAAGAGCTGACCGCGGTCGGGCTTGGCAAGCGGCTCGGTCACTACCCGGCCGAGTTGTCGGGTGGCGAGCAGCAGCGCGTTGCGCTCGCCCGGGCGCTCGCGCCCAATCCCGCAATCATTGTCGCCGACGAGCCGACCGGCAATCTCGATGAGGCGACCGGGAGCGAGATCATCGAGCTGCTGTTTCGCGGCCACCGCCAGCATGGCACGACGCTCGTGCTCGTCACCCACGATACGGCACTGGCCGCGCGCTGCGATCGGGTGCTGCATATGCATTCGGGACGGATCGAACCGGCGACGCCGCACGTGGCGCGGAAACAATGACAGCGGTTGTGTTGCGTTTCGCCTTAAGGGAGCTGCGCGGCGGATTGCGCGGCTTCGGCGTTTTCATCGCCTGCATCGCGCTTGGCGTCATGGCCATTGCCGGCGTGGGCTCGGTTGCACAAAGCCTCTCCCAGGGTCTTTCGCGCGCCGGCGCCGCGATTCTCGGCGGCGACCTTGCTTTCTCCCTGGTCCAGCGTGAAGCAACCGCTAACGAGAGCGATTTCCTCGGCGTGCACGGCGCAGTTTCCGTCGTCGCTACACTGCCGACCATGGCGCGGACGAGCGACGGGCGCACGACCTTGGTCGAGGTCAAGGCGGTCGACGGCTTCTATCCGCTGATCGGCGCGGTGGCGACCGATCCGGCCATGCCGCTTGCGGCCCTTTTCGCGCTCGAGGGCGGCGCCTTCGGCGCCGCAGCCGACCCGGCGTTGCTCACTCGACTCGATCTTAAGCCCGGCGACCGCATTACTATCGGCAACGCGACAATCGCGCTGCGTGCGGCGTTGACCAGCGAACCGGACCGGCTCGCCGGCGGGATTGGCTTTGGGCCGCGGCTATTGATCAGCGAAGCCGCCTTGCGCGCGAGCGGTCTCCTGCAACCGGGCAGTCTGGTGCGCTGGCGATATCGCTTGCGCCTGCCCGCTGCGGATTCGAGCGACGCCGCACTGGCCGCGCTCGAAAAACTGGCCGGCGCGCAATTTCCCAACGCCGGCTGGGACGTGCGCACCCGCAACAATGCGTCGCCGCAGCTTGAACGCAATGTCGAGCGCTTTAGTCAATTCCTCACCCTTGTGGCCTTGACCGCGCTTCTTGTCGGCGGCGTCGGCGTCGCCAACGCCGTCGCCAACCATCTGGCGCGCAAGCGCGACGCCATCGCCACCATGAAGGCGCTCGGCGCGACGGGCGGCGGCGTGTTCGCCATTTACAGCGCGCAAATCATGCTGGTCGCGCTGTTCGCCACCTGCATCGGCGCCGCGCTCGGTGCGGCATTGCCCTTTGGCATTACTTGGGTGTTCGGCGCCATCATTCCGCTACCGGTCGCGCCGACGCTGCATCCGGCCGTCCTGATGCTGTCGATCGCCTACGGACTCTTGACGGCGCTGGCTTTTGCCTTGTGGCCGCTCGGGCGCGCCCACGACATTTCGGTGTCCATGTTATTTCGCGATGAGATCGCCGCCGAGCGACGCTGGCCGCGCCGCCGCTACGTCGTGGTGACGGCGCTGATCGTTGCCGCGCTCGCCGCCTTGGCCATCCTGTGCGCTTACGATCGCCGTCTTGCGGCGATTTTCGTGGCCTCCGTCGCCGTGATTTTCGTGGCGCTGCGGCTTGTTGCGATGCTGACGATGGCGCTCGCACGGCGCTTGCCGCGCCCGCGCTTGACGCTCGTGCGGCTCGCGCTCGCCAACATCCACCGGCCGAGCGCGCTGACGCCAAGCGTGGTGCTCTCGCTCGGACTGGGGCTGTCGTTACTGGTGACCGTGATTGAGATCGACGGCAACCTGCATCGCCAGTTCGCGGCGACTTTGCCGGAAACAGCGCCGTCGTTCTTTTTCCTCGACATCCCGTCGGCCGACGCCGGGCGTTTCGACGCCTTCGTGCGTGAACATGCGCCGCACTCCTCGCTCGAACGCGTACCCATGCTGCGCGGCCGCATTGAGGCCGCCGGCGGCGTGAAGGCGCAGGATCTCAAGCCCGGAGAGGGATCGGCGTGGGTGCTGCGCGGCGACCGTGGCATCACCTACGCTTCAAGGTTGCCGCAAGGCTCGCGGCTGGTCGACGGGCAATGGTGGGCGGCCGACTATTCCGGCGCCCCGCTGGTATCGCTTGAAGAGCGGACCGCCAAGGACCTCAATCTCAAGGTCAGCGATAGCATTACCGTCAACGTGCTCGGCCGCAACATCACCGCCCGTATCGCCAATCTGCGCGTGGTGGATTGGCAAAATCTCGGCATTAATTTCGTGCTGGTGTTTTCGCCCGGCAGCTTTGCCGGCGCGCCGCATACCGATATCGCGACGCTCACCTTCTCCGACGGCGGCTCGACGCGTGAGGAAACGGCATTGGTCAAGGCGCTGGCTGAGGATTTCCCCACGGTCTCCGCGGTGCGCGTCAAGGACGCTCTCGATGCCGTCGATCATATCGTCAGCAATCTGGTTTTGGCGCTGCGCGGCGCCAGCGCGATGACGTTGATCGCCGCCGCTTTGGTGCTTGGCGGGGCGCTCGCGGCCGGCCAGCGTTTCCGTATCTATGACGCCGTGGTGCTGCGGACGCTCGGGGCGACGCGCTTGCGGCTCCTCGCCGCCTACGCGCTGGAATATCTCCTGATCGGGCTTACCGCGGGGCTGTTTGGGCTGGCCGCAGGCTCGCTCGCCGCCGATCTCGTCGTCACCCGAATCATGGAATTTCCCTTCGTCTGGGTGGCGGGCCAGGCGACCGCGGCCGCGGTCGCGGCGTTGCTCGTGACGGTCGCTCTCGGCCTTGCTGGCACGTTCGCCGCGCTCGGCCACAAACCCGCGGAGGTCTTGAGGAATTTATAGCGCCCGGCAATCGCGAACGCTCTGCAACAGGGCGCAAATATCGCATTCCCTGCATCTGGCGCCTGCGGGCGTTTCGCACTAGATTCCGATTACACCTATGTTCGGCTTTCCGAACGCAAAGGCCCGGCACTTCCGGGATAACTCAGGGGTATTCTCCATGTCGGACTTCGACCGGAATATCGCGGCTGCTCGGCCCGGCTATCGCACCGATCAGGTCGCGATCGATGCGGGCCTGCGCGCGTACATGATCCGCGTCTACAACTACATGACCGCCGGCGTAGCGCTGACCGGACTGGTCGCCTGGTTCGCCTATCAGGGCGCCGGCGGCAGTTCGATCGCCATTACCGGGCATTCGATCACAGGCTTGACGACTTTCGGCCAGGCGATCTTCGGCGGCCCGCTGATGTGGCTCTTCATCCTGGCGCCGCTCGGCCTGGTGATGCTGCTCAGCTTCGGCATCAACCGGCTGTCGGCGTCGACGGCGCTGACGCTGTTCTTCGTTTACGCCGGGCTGCTCGGGCTCTCGCTGGCGTCGATCTTCCTCGTCTATACCGGGGCGTCCATCACGCGGGTGTTCTTCATCTCGGCGGCGACGTTCGGCGCGATGAGCCTCTACGGCTACACGACCAAGCGCGATCTGACCGCCGTCGGCTCGTTCATGTTCATGGGTCTGATCGGCATCATCATCGCCAGCGTGGTCAATATGTTCCTGCAGTCGAGCGGGCTCTATTGGGCGATCTCGGTGATCGGCGTGCTGATCTTCGTCGGGCTCACCGCTTACGACACGCAGAGCATCAAGGAGATGTATGACGTCAACGATGACGGCACCATCGCCGGCCGCAAAGCGGTGATGGGCGCGCTGCGACTCTATCTCGACTTCATCAACCTGTTCCTGATGCTGCTTCGGTTGTTCGGCGACCGTCGCTGATCCGTCAGGCAACGGACACAACAACGCCCCGGACTTCGGTCCGGGGCGTTTTGCTTTCAACTCAGCCGACAACCACGCTCAGCGAGCGGTCCAGCGCACCGAGCACGCGGTCGAGCTCCTGCCCGCGGCGCAGGATATGACCGGTCGCCGAAATCACGCTGTAGGCGCCCTGCCGGCGGCCGAGCCGTGGGTTCTTTTCGATGCGGTAGATGGGGAATTCGCTGGCGCGGCGGAAAACGGAAAACACCGCGCGATCTTTGAGGAAATCGATGGCGTAATCACGCCACTCGCCGGCGGCGACCTTACGCCCGTAGAGACTGAGGATGCGGTCGAGCTCGCGCCGGTTGAAGGTGACCTCGTTTGCGGGGGCGGGCGCGCGAACCTCGCCCCCGCGCCATGTGCTTGGTTCGATTTCGCCGAATGCCATGCGGCGCCTCCCTGGTCATTGGAGCTTCACGATCGCTTCATGATCGCGCCGGAGAGATGCGCCGGCAAGGGGCTTGCCAGGGTCTATTCCCGGTAAGACGGGTTGGCGTGGAATCGCATTGCCGATCCAGCCACCGCCGGGTGCGGCATTTTTGCCCGCGGAATCACGGATTCGTTAGGCCAATCATAAAGCGGCCCCATTTCGGTCAAGCACATGCCAAGCTGAACTGCGAAACAGACGACTGTTGCCTCAGGGCCCGGTCCGGATCGCATTCCGGATTCCTCAGCCCCCCAGCCCCCCGGGGTGTGGACGGACCGGGCCAGAGTTTCTGGTAAGGTATAGTTCCAGTACGGTTCAATCCCCGATTTGCGTAAAGGCCGGCATCGCGCCGGCCTTTTTTATTCTGCCGCAAAACGGATGATGACGATGCTTATCTGATTTCCGTCGCATGCCGCCCGATGGGCGCGTATGCGGTGCCGAGGATAATGCCCGGCTTCTCTTTCGTCCCTTGCTGCACCATGACGGCAACGGAATCGCCCTGTTCGCCGGCAATTTCGGTAAGCGGGACAGTCCAGGTCTCTTCACTTCCGCTATAGTCGCCAAGCTTCAGCCAGCCGCGTACCACGTCATGGTAAGTGATCATGCGGCCGTGGTTCTCGCCACGGCCGATTTCGACCGGGATGGCTTTGGTGAGTGGACACAGCCAAACCTCGCCGCTGAGATGCTCTTTGCCGGCGGCGATTTTCACGTTCAACTGGCCACCGCCGACCGATAGCAGGACCGGTACCGACATGATCGCTGAGTTATGGTCGGTCTGCGCAATCGCGTGCTCGACCGCAGCCTTATCGCTGCCAAGCACGTGCACGGCGCCGTTGACGACGATTTGCGGCGTGTAGACCTGCCGATCGCCGCGCACGCGCGCATAGGCGCGCTGGCGCGCCGAATGCCCCGGGCTGGCGAGCGTATCCTTCCAGCCGAGATAGTCCCAATAGTCGATGGGCAGACTGAGCGCGACCAGCGACGGATCGGCCGCCAGCTCGCCGAGAAGCTTGTCGGCCGGTGGGCAGGACGAACAGCCCTGACTGGTGAACAGTTCGATTAGCGCGCGCGGCTCACCCGCGCCGGCGACCACGCAACTCGCGGCCAGCAAACCGGCGACGAGAGGTGCCGAAACAAGGCGACCACACAGCATTCCAATCTCCGCCCCACGGCCCCTGAGTTCAGGATTGGCGAGCGGCATTGTTATCGGGCGCAGTCCTCACCCGCCACTCAATTCACGGTGAGCCGCCCCCCTCCGTCAAGCCGCGAGATGGCGCAAGACATACTGCAATATGCCGCCATTCCTGTAGTAATCGAGCTCATCGACGGTATCGATGCGGCAGATTAGCGGCACGCGCTTTAAGCCCCCGTCGGCGGCAATGATTTCGGCGATGAGCCGCTGGTGCGGCTTGAGATCGCTATGCAGTCCGCGAATGGTTAACTGCTCGTCGCCCTTGAGGCCCAAACTCTGCCAAGAGGTACCTTCCTCGAACACCAGCGGCACCACACCCATGCCGACCAAATTGGAGCGATGGATGCGCTCGAAAGATTGCGCGATCACGGCGCGCACGCCGAGCAGAACCGTGCCCTTGGCCGCCCAGTCGCGCGAGGAGCCCGTGCCGTATTCCTTGCCGGCGAAGACGACCAGCGGCACGCGTTCGGTCTTATAACGCATGGCCGCATCGTAGATCGTCATGCGCTGGCGGGACGGGTAATGGATCGTGAAACCGCCCTCCACCCCGGGCACCATCTGGTTCTTCAGCCGGATGTTGGCGAAGGTGCCGCGCATCATCACCTCGTGATTGCCGCGCCGGGTGCCGTATTGGTTGAAATCGATTGGCTTGACCTTGTGGTCGACCAGATATTTGCCGGCCGGCGAGTCGACCTTGATCGAGCCCGCCGGCGAGATGTGATCGGTGGTGATGGAATCGAGGAATAAGCCGAGCACGCGCGCATCGATGACGTCGGTCGGCGCCTCGGGACGGCGCGACATGTGAGAGAAATAGGGCGGATTCTGCACGTAGGTCGATTTCCGATCCCACGGGAATGTCAGCGCGCCCTGCACGCTGATCTTGCGCCAGTTGGCGTCGCCCTTGAACACGTCGCCGTATTTGCGCGTGTACATCTGTTTGTTGATGTTCTTGCGGATGAATTCGTTGACCTCCCGGCTCGACGGCCAGATGTCGCGCAGATAGACCTTGCGGCCCTTCTGATCGGTCCCGAGCGGCGCCTTGCCGACTTCGACCTGCATCGAGCCGGCGATAGCGTAAGCGACCACCAGCGGCGGCGAAGCCAGATAATTGGCGCGCACATCGGCATTGACGCGGCCTTCGAAATTGCGATTGCCGGAAAGCACCGCGGCGGCGACGAGATCGTGACCGTTGATCGCCTTGGAAATCTCCGGCGGCAGCGGGCCCGAATTGCCGATGCAGGTCGTGCAACCGAAGCCGACGAGATTGAAGCCGAGCTTGTCCAAATCCTTCTGCAAGCCTGATTTGGCGAGATATTCGCCGACTACCTGCGAACCGGGCGCAAGCGATGTCTTCACCCACGGTTTGACCGACAGGCCCTTGGCCACCGCCTTGCGGGCAACCAGCCCGGCCGCGATCATCACGCTCGGATTCGATGTGTTGGTGCAGGAGGTGATCGCGGCGATCACCACGTCGCCGTGACCGAGCGTGTCTTTTCGGCCCTCGACCGGAAAGCGCTTGTCCGCCTCCGCGCCTTTGCCGAATTCCTTGTCCAGAGCCTGGGCAAAACCGCTCTTGACCTCCTTGAGCGGCACCCGGTCCTGCGGACGCTTCGGCCCGGCGAGCGAGGGCTCGACCGACGAAAGCTCGAGCTTGAGCACCTCGGTGAAAACCGGATCTTGCATCGTCTTGGTGTGGTACATGCCCTGCGCCTTGGCATAAGCAAGCACCAGCGCGACGCGGTCCGCCGGACGGCCGGTTTCGCGCAGATAGCGGATGGTGTCGTCGTCGATCGGAAAGAAGCCGCAGGTGGCGCCGTATTCCGGCGACATGTTGCCGAGCGTGGCACGGTCGGCAATCGACAGGCTCGCCATGCCGGGACCGAAATATTCGACGAACTTGCCGACCACGCCGCGCTTGCGCAGCATCTGCGTGACGGTGAGGACGAGATCGGTGGCGGTGACGCCTTCCTTGAGCTTGCCGTTGAAGCGCACGCCGATCACTTCCGGCAGCAGCATCGAATAGGGCTGGCCCAGCATGGCCGCCTCGGCTTCGATGCCGCCCACGCCCCAGCCGAGCACGGAGAGCCCGTTGACCATGGTCGTGTGGGAATCCGTGCCCACCAGCGTGTCCGGATAAGCAAGCTCGGTGGCGACCGTCTTGTCCGCGAACTTGATCTTGGTCTTTGCCGTCCAGACCGTGTGCGAGAGATATTCGAGATTGACCTGGTGGCAGATGCCGGTGCCGGGCGGCACCACCCGAAAATCCTCGAACGAGCGCTGCGCCCATTTGAGGAAGCGGTAGCGCTCCTGATTTTGCTTGTACTCCTCCTCGACGTTCTTCTTGAACGCGCCGTTGTTGCCGAAGAAGTTGACCACCACCGAATGATCGATGACGAGATCGACGGGCACCAGCGGATTGATCTTCTTCGGATCGCCGCCCAACATCTTCATGGCATCGCGCATGGCGGCCAGATCGACCACCGCCGGCACGCCGGTGAAGTCCTGCATCAGCACGCGGGCCGGCCGGAAGGCGAGTTCGCGGTCCGACGTCTTGGTCTTGAGCCATCGCGCGACCGCCAACAGGTCGTCCTTGGTGACCGAGCGGCCGTCCTCGTTGCGCAGCATGTTTTCGAGCAGCACTTTGAGCGAGAAGGGCAGCCGCGAAATCCCCTTAAGACCGTTCTTTTCGGCAACCGGCAGGCTGTAATAGGCGTAGGTCTTGGAGCCGACCTTGAGCGGCCTCAAGCACTTGAAGCTGTCGAGCGACGTCATGACTATTTTCCCATCCTGCCGGCCCGCCAGCCGGCGCAATTCGAAGGTAATTTATTGCCGGAACGGGCGCCAACGAACCGTCGGCGACCGGACAAAGCAGGCGTCCCCGACGCGCCGTTGTCCGCGCCTCGGCTTATAGGGTCTTTTCAAGACTTGTGCCAGATCGGCAAGAAATGGTCGATAACATGCCGGGAATGGCTGGGTTGTTCGCGCTGCGCGAACGGGCCGGCATAGCTTTGGCCCTTGCTCCGGGACCTCAAGGATGCGGCTTTCCGCTACTGATCTCGCCTGCCGGCGTGGCGGCCGCGAGGTATTCGCCGGGTTAAGCTTTTCGCTCGCCTCCGGCGAGGCGATGGCTATCCGCGGCCGCAACGGCGCTGGCAAATCGTCGCTGCTGCGCATGGTGATGGGCCTCATCCGCGTCGCCGCGGGCAGGCTTGCATTGGAGGGTGGCGATCCGGAAATGACGCTTGGCGAGCAAGCCCATTATCTCGGCCACCAGGACGCGCTGAAGCCTTCGCTTTCGGTCGGCGAAAACCTCCGCTTCTGGGCAGGCTTTTTCAGCGCCGCCGAAGCCGATATCGGCGCGCCGCTCGCCGCCGTCGGGCTCGAGGAGCTGATCGACCTGCCCGCGACGTATCTTTCCGCGGGGCAGCGCCGACGGCTTTCGATCGCCCGGTTGCTCGCGGTTAAACGCCCGATCTGGCTGCTCGACGAACCGGCCAGCACTTTGGATGCCGCGGCGCAGGAAAAGCTTGGCGAATTCATGCGCGCGCATCTCGCCGGCGGCGGTCTCATCATGGCCGCAACGCATGGCGTCCTCGGGCTCGACGGCGCGCAGGAACTGCGGCTTGATCAAAGCCCCTCCCCGCAAGTGGTAAAGGACGGATCACCGTGAGCCCGCTGGCGGCCATCCTCTTCCGCGATCTGCGCATCGCCGTGCGCGTCGGCGGCGGTGCACTGATCGGCGTGTTGTTCTTTTTGGTCGTGGTGACGCTGACGCCTTTCGCGCTCGGGCCGGACATCGCGCTCCTTCAGCGCATCGGCCCCGCGATCCTCTGGCTCGCGGCGCTGCTCGCGAGCCTGCTGGCGCTCGATCGGCTGTTTGCGGCCGACCACCAGGACGGCTCGCTCGATCTCATCCTCATGGGCCGCGCGCCGCTCGAGCTCGTGGTCGCGGCGAAGGCTCTCGCCCATTGGCTCACGACCGGCTTGCCGCTGATCATCGCCGCGCCGCTCATCGGCCTGCTGCTCAACCTCGACGGCCGGGCTGAAGCCGCGCTGGTGCTGACGTTCCTCGTCGGCACGCCGGCGCTGACCTTCATCGGGCTGATCGGCGCCGCCATCGCAGTGACACTGCGTCGCGGAGGACTGCTGCTGGCGGTGCTGGTATTGCCGCTGACCGTGCCGGTGCTCATTTTCGGCGTCGCCGCGGCGAATGCCGCAATGGTCGGGCCGGTGCCGTTCGGCACGCCGTTTACGATTCTCTGCGCGCTGACGCTGGCGAGCCTGGTGGTGGGACCATTCGCCGCCGCCGCGGCATTGCGGCAGGAAATGGAATAGCAATTTCTGCTGCGTTGTACTGGTGCGCCGAAGTGGACTAGGAAAACTGCGATGGCTGTCATCGATCTCGCCAATCCGACGCGTTTCTTGCAATTCGCCAATCGTGCGATTCCGTGGCTCGGCGGCGTCACGGTGGTGGTGTTCGCGTTCGCGATCAATCAGGCCATGGTGGCGCCCGACGACTATCAGCAAGGCGCCACCGTCAAGATCATGTTTCTTCACGTGCCCGGCGCCTGGCTTGGCATGCTGGCCTGGGGACTGATGACGATTGCCGCGCTCGGAACTTTGGTCTGGCGCCATCCGCTCGCCGATGTCACCGCCAAGGCGGCCGCGCCGATCGGCGCTGCCTTCACGCTCATGTGCCTCGTCACCGGCTCGTTGTGGGGACGCCCGATGTGGGGCACCTACTGGGTGTGGGATGCGCGGCTGACGTCGGAGCTGATCCTCTTTCTGCTCTATCTCGGCGTCATCGCGCTCTGGCGCACGGTCGAGGACCCGTCGCGCGCCGCGCGCGCGGTGGCGATTCTCACGCTCGTCGGCGCGATCGATCTGCCGATCATCAAATTCTCCGTCGATTGGTGGAACACTTTGCACCAGCCGGCGTCGGTCTTCCGCCTCGCCGCTCCGACCATCGACCCGTCGATCCTCATTCCGCTCCTGATCATGACGGCGGCGTTCACGTTGTTGTTTGCCACGCTCCTGCTCGCCGCCATGCGCAACGAAATCCTGCGCCGGCGCGTGCGAGCGTTGCGGCTGATGCAGGCGAGTGCGGTGAGTTGACGATGGAAGCGACCAGCCACATGGCCTTCATCGTGGCCGCTTATGCGGCGGCCGGCGCGGTCGTCGGCGGCCTGACGGCGTGGGTGATGCTCGACTACCGCGTGCAGTTGGGGAGGCTCGCCGATCTCGAAAAGCGGGGCTTCGCGCGCCGCTCGGCGTCGGCGGCCTCGGCGCCGCCGGCAGAACGGGCGAGGGAAAAATCGTGACCGCAGCAGCGAAAGACGGTGGCAGCACCGGCCGGCGCCGTCTTATCGTTTTGGCGCCGCTCGTGATTTTCCTCGGGCTCGTCGCGTTGTTTCTGATCCGCCTCTATTCCGGCGATCCCTCGCGCATTCCCTCGGCGTTGATCGGCCAACCGGCGCCGCAGACGAACTTGCCACCGGTCGCCGGCCTCAATCGCAACGGCATGCCCGTTCCGGGTATCGACGCGGCGAGTTTCAAAGGTGCGGTGACGGTGGTGAACGTCTGGGCGTCGTGGTGCGTGCCCTGCCACGACGAAGCGCCGCTGCTCATGGGACTCGCGCAGGACGCACGGCTGCGCATCATCGGCATCAACTACAAGGACGAGCCGGAGAATGCCCGGCGCTTCCTCGGCCGCTACGGCAATCCGTTCGCCGCGGCGGGCGCCGACCGCAACGGCCGCGCCGCGATCGAATGGGGCGTTTACGGCGTGCCTGAAACCTTCGTGGTCGGGCGCGACGCCAGCATCGCCTATAAGTTGGTCGGGCCGATCACCCCCGACAATCTCGACAAAGTGCTCAAGCCCGAGATCGAGAAAGCGCTGGCGGCGGGATCGTAGTCGTCATTCCGGGGCCGCGCGAAGCGAGGAGCCCGCTTCGCAGCAATCCGCAATGACGGCTACTCCGCCGGCTCCGCGGCGTATTTCTTCAATAGCGGATATTGCAGCGCGCCGAACAGGAAGGTGAGCGGCAGAAAGCCGAACACTTTGAACTCCACCCACACGTTGGTGGAGGTATTGCGCCAGACGATTTCATTAAGCAACGCCAGGGCAAAAAAGAACAATGCCCAGCGCCAAGTCAGCTTCCGCCAGCCTTCGTCGGTGAGGTGAAACAGCGAATCGAACACCACGCCGAGGAATGACTTGCCGAAGAAAAGCCCGCCGAGAAGCACCCCGCCGAACAGCGCGTAGAGGATCGTCGGTTTGATTTTGATGAACAGATCGTTGTGCAGGATCAGCGTCAATCCGCCGAAAACGAGCACGATGACCGCTGTGACCGCCGGCATGATCGGCAGCGCCCGCGTCAGCACATAGGATGCCGCCAGCGCCGCCAGCACGGCGATCATGAAGGTGGCCGTGGCGACAAAGATGCCGTAGCGGGAATTGGCGAAGAAGAACAACGCCAGTGGCCCGAGGTCGAAGGCGAGCTTGAGGAGCGGGTTGAGCTGCGGCTTTGTCGTTTCGGTCATGTCAGGGCCCGGCATCATTAACTTATGCGTCCGTCCCGGCGATCGCGCGGGCAAAATCCCGCGCCGAGAACGGGGCCAGATCGTCGACGCTCTCGCCGACGCCGATGAAGTGAACCGGAACCTTAAAGCGCGCGGCAATGGCTACGAGGATGCCGCCGCGGGCGGTGCCGTCGAGCTTGGTCATGACCAGGCCGGTGACGCCGACCACTTTGCGGAAAATCTCAACCTGCGACAATGCATTCTGACCGACGGTGGCGTCGAGCACGAGCAGCACGGCGTGCGGCGCGGTCGGATCGACCTTCTTCATCACGCGCACGACCTTCTCCAGCTCATCCATCAGTTCGGTGCGGTTCTGCAAGCGGCCGGCGGTGTCGATGAGCAACACATCGATGCTACGCTCCTGTGCCGCGCGCAATGCATCGAAAACAAGACCGGCCGAATCGGCACCCGGCTCGCGCGCGATCACCGGTGCCCCGGTGCGCTCGCCCCAGATCTTGAGCTGATCGATGGCGGCGGCGCGAAACGTGTCGCCCGCTGCCAGCATCACGCTGCGGCCTTCGGCGCGGAACTTGGCCGCAAGCTTGCCGATGGTCGTGGTCTTGCCGGAGCCGTTCACCCCGGCGACAAGGATCACGAAGGGCTTTTTCGCAGCCTTGATCACCAGCGGCTGCGCCACCGGGGCAAGCGTCTTCTCGATCTCGGCGGCCATCACCGCCTGGACCTCGGCCGGGGAAATCCCCGCCTCGTGGCGGCTTTCGCCGAGAGATGCGGCGATGCGGTCGGCGGTATCGGGGCCGAGATCGGCGCGGATGAGCACGTCCTTGATCTCGGCAATCGTCGCGGCATCGAGTTTGCGCTTGGTGACGAGGTCGGCGACAGCGCCGCCCAGCGCCGAAGACGTGCGCTTGAGCCCGCCGGTCAGGCGCTGCCACCAATTGCCTTTGGCGCTGTCGTTCATCAATGGCCCGTGATAGCGGTTTCGCCGAGGTAAGCAACCATGACCCCGGAAGAAATGGTGTCGCGGGTTCTCTACCGCGACGCCCTGATGCTGGTGATCGACAAGCCCCCCGGGATGTCGGTGCATGCCGGCCCGCTAAACAGCGCGAAACGCCGTGAAAGCGTCGAGGACCATTTCGACGCCCTGCGCTTTGGACTGCCGCGGCCGCCGGCGCTGGCGCACCGACTCGACCGCGACACCTCCGGCTGCCTGATCCTCGGCCGGCACCGTAAGGCGCTCGCCGAGCTCGGCAAGCTGTTCCGGAATGGCGCGGTCGGCAAGACCTATTGGGCCGTCGTCGAAGGCGAGCCCGAGACCGAGGAAGGCGTCATCGCGCTGCCGCTTGGCCGCCTCGATGCGACGCGCGGCTGGTGGATGAAGCACGATCCGCTGGGCCGCCCGGCGGTAACCCAGTGGAGAGTGATGGGACGGACTGGGAAAATCACCTGGCTCTCTCTCGAGCCCCAGACCGGGCGAACGCATCAGTTACGGGTGCATTGCGCGGAAATGGGCTGGCCGATCCTCGGCGATGCCGTCTATGGCAACGCGCCGCGAAGCGGCGGACCAGTGCTGCATCTGCACGCGCGCGAGATCGTCGTGCCGCTCGACGAGAACCGTGCGCCGGTCCGCGTCATTGCGCCAGTGCAGCCGCACATGCGCGCGGCCCTGGCGGAGTGCGGCTGGAGGGACGACCCACAAATGCAGGCGGCGGAATAGCGCCGCACTCACGCCGCGAGCAATTGCCTGCCGTCATGCGCGGCGATTCTCAGTTCAACGAGCGTGCCGGGTTCGGCCGGTAGCGCAAGCTTTACCGGCGTGAACTGCTCGGTCCTGCCTTGCTCGCGCGATTCGACCAACACGCGGCGCGTGGCGCCAACCTCGGCATCAAGATGCCGCTGCAAGGCGCTCGCCCCGCGCTCGCGCAAGCGCCGCGCCCGCTCCTTGACGATCGCGCTCGCAAGCTGCGGCATGCGCGCAGCCGGCGTGCCCGGCCGCGCCGAGAACGGAAACACGTGCAGATGCGTCAATCCGCAGTCGTCGACGAGCGCGAGCGAATGCTCGAACATGCTTTCGGTCTCGGTCGGAAAGCCGGCGATGATGTCGGCGCCGAAAACCATGTCCGGCCGCAATCGGCGCAAGGCGGCACAGAACGCGATCGCATCACTGCGCGAGTGCCGGCGCTTCATGCGCTTGAGGATGAGATCGTCGCCCGATTGCAGCGACAGATGCAGATGCGGCATCAGCCGTTCGTCGTCCGCGAATGCATCGATCAAGTCGCGGTCGGCCTCGACCGAATCGATCGACGACAGGCGGAGCCGTTTCAACTCGGGCACATGCTTGAGGATCTGCTTGACCAGCATGCCGAGCTTCAGCGCGCCCGGCAGGTCCGCGCCATAGCTCGTGATATCGACGCCGGTAAGGACGACTTCGCAGTAGCCGTTGACGACGAGTCGACGCACGTCGGCAACCACGGCGCCCATCGGCACCGAGCGCGAATTGCCGCGACCGTAGGGAATGATGCAGAAGGTGCAACGATGATCGCAGCCATTCTGCACTTGCACGAATGCACGCGCGCGGCCGGCAAAGCCTTCGATCAAGTGCGCGGCGGTATCCCTGACCGCCATGATGTCGTTGATCAGCGCCTTCGGCGCGTCGGCGAGACCGAATGCATCACGCGCTTGCGCCCACGCCGCCACACTCAGCTTCTCGGAATTACCGAGCACGCGATCGGCCTCGGTCATGGCGATGAAGGTTTGCGGCTCGGTCTGCGCCGCACAGCCGGTGACGACGATGTTCGCCTGCGGGCGTTGGCGCCGCAGCGCGCGGATAGTTTGCCGCGCCTGACGCACCGCTTCCGCGGTCACGGCGCAGGTATTGACTACGACGGTATCGGTCAGCCCGGCGCGTTCCGCCTCGCGGCGGATTACTTCCGACTCGGCGGCATTGAGCCGGCAACCGAAGGTGACGACATCGACGCTCATCGGATCACGGCGCTCCAACGCCGGCGAACAGCGCGGCATCGAAACGTCCGGCGTGCTCGTATTCGACCGGGCCGGTCATCAACACGTGGTCGTCGCTTTCGCGCCATTCGATCGCAAGATCGCCGCCGGGCAAGGTAACCGTCACCTTGCGGCCGGTTCGCCCAAGCCGCGCCGCGGCGACCGCGACGGCGCAAGCCGCCGAACCGCAGGCCTTGGTGAGTCCGGCGCCGCGCTCCCAGGTACGGATAACGATGCGGTCGCGCGACGGCGTTGCCGCCAGCGTGATGTTGGCGCGCGCGGGAAACAGCGGATGATGCTCGAGCCGCGGGCCGATTTGGCGAAGATCGTAGCTTTGCGGATTCTCGACCCAGAAGATCGCATGCGGATTGCCCATATTCACCACCGACGGCGAGCACAGGATCGGCGCCCCGGGCGGCCCAAAATCAAGCTCGATGGCGCGCGTGTCGGGCATCGCTCTAGCCAGCGGGATTTCGTCCCAGCGAAAGCGCGGCACCCCCATGTCGACGGTGAACAGCCCGTCACCGTTGCGCCAGCAGGAGACGAGGCCGGCGGAGGTCTCGAAATTGAGCTTCGCCTTGCCGGTCTCGCCGCTGACCAGGAAGGCCACGCAGCGCATGCCGTTGCCGCAGGCGCCCGCCTCCGACCCGTCGTTGTTGTAGATGCGAATGGACGCGTCGATTGCACCGTGCCCGGGATAAAGCGCCATCAGCTGGTCGTAGGGCTCCTGGCGCGCCGCCGCACGCGCTTCGCCCGCCGCGATCGCGCCCGCCGAACGGCGCAGATCGACGATCACGATCTCGTTGCCGAGGCCGTTCATCTTGACGAAATCCCGATCCGCCAGCGTACCCATGATTAAGCCCGAATGTGCGGACTTATATGAGGACTTCGGTCTTGTGCGCCAGTACCATGATCGCGTCCGCCGGCGGCCGTGCTAACATCAAACGGGGACGACGAAACACCCCGACCCGGCGCCGAGCCATCGCGCCGGTACGCAGACGGAGAACTTTGGATGTTGCTGCGCTTTGCGCTCTTCTTGTTTGTCGCGGCCGCAGCCGTCGTTTTCGCCGCGCCGCAGCCTTGGGCGCAAACGCCGCCAGCAGCCGCGACCAAGCCGGACACGGCGCCGGCCGTATCCCCGCCCGGCGCCACCACCCAGCCCGGCGACCCGTTCGGCGAGGACACGACGCTGACGGCAAAGCCGATTGTGTATGTCAAAGGCTCCGGCACCTGGGACAATGCCTTCGAGACGATCACCAAATCATTCAAGACCGTCAAAGCCTACGTCGATAAAGAGGGCCTCAAGGTCGACGGTCAGCCGATGACGCTGTTCACCTCGACCGATGACACCGGCTTTCAGTTCGAGGCCGCCATACCGGTCGCCGCGCCGCCAAAAAATCCGCCGCGTGGCGATATCGCCATCGGCACCTCGCCGGAAGGCCGCGCGCTCAAATTCGTCCACCGCGGATCGTATGACGGATTGGACAATACCTATGAGGCGATCACCAATTACCTCGATGAGCGGCGACTGGAAGCCAAGGACATGTTCATCGAGCAGTATCTGACCGATCCCCTGACGACCAATGAGGATCACCTGGTCGTCAACGTCTTTGTCATGATCAAATAACGGCCGGATCGTCCGCTGACGCGGACGACGAATGCCATACCTCCCCGGGCCGCAAAGCTCGGAAACGCTCGGGCGGAATTCCGGCGCGCTTGAGCGCATTGGCCAGAGCCACGAGCGGTGCGTCGATAGCTTCGTCGGTGAGCTGGAACGTGCCGTAATGGTGACCGAGCGCGAGCTCGGCGCCGCAATCGACGAAGGCCCGCACCGACTCCGCCGGATTCATGTGCTGATCGGCCATGAGCCAGCGCGGCTCGAAAGCTCCGATCGGCAGAACGGCGAGCTTGAACGGTCCATACCGCTCGCGCGCGGCGCGGAAATTGCGGCCGTCGCCGTAGCTCGAATCGGCGACGAGATAAATTCGTCCTCCCGGCGCTTCGACGACGAACGACGCCCACAGCGACATGTTGCGGTCGGAAAGTGTGCGCGCCGACCAATGACGCGTCGGCACCAGCGTCACCGCGACGCCCGCCCCAAGATCGACCCGCTCGTGCCAGTCGTAAGCTTCGGCGGCAATCGCCGGATCGCTATTGCGCATGATGGCGTCGTTGCCGAGCGGCGTTACGACGCGAGGGCGATGCGCGGCCGCGAGCCGCGACAGCGTGGCGATATCGAGATGATCGTAATGCGCGTGCGATACCAGAACGGCATCGATCGGCGGCAGGTCCGCAAAAGCGACACCCGGATCGTTCACCCGCCGCGGGCCAACGTGGCGGAACGGCGAGGCGCGTTGCGACCAGACCGGGTCGAGCAGGATATTGAGCCCGGCCGTCTGCACGAGGAAGCTGGCGTGGCCGACATAGGCAATGCGCCAGGACGCGCCTTCGACGCGCGCCGGCGGGCGGTCGGCATAAGGTGAAGGTGCCCAGACCGGCCACTTTGCTTTTGTGCCCCGCCAGTAACGATCGACCATCCAGCGCAGTAGAACGCCTCGGCTGCGGGGCGCTACGCCGTGCCGATCGAAGAACCGCTCGCCGTCGAAATGATCGGAAATGGGGCCGTTGTAATAGCGCGACATTCAGTTTGAATTATACCAGCCCGGCCCCACGGCGCGGCAGCAAAAGGCCGCGGTTGACGGCAGCGGGGTCTGCACCTATTTTCCGCACGCTTTCGTAAGAGACTTGAAAGTTCATCTGCCGACCGGCTTAAGGAGGCCGGAGGTCACCGCCCGACAGCGCGATGCGCCCTCGGGCGTATGACGTGTTTGGTTAAGGCACAACGAATGTTCGACAGTCTTTCCGAGCGTTTGAATGCGGTCCTCGACCGCCTGACCCGGCGCGGCGCGCTGGCGGAGGCGGATGTCGAGGCGGCGCTCCAGGACGTGCGCCGCGCGCTGATCGAGGCCGACGTCGCGCTCGATGTCGCGCGCGCCTTCGCCGAAGGGGTGAAGAAGCACGCGGTTGGGGTCGAGGTCGTCAAGTCGGTCACGCCCGGCCAGATGGTCGTGAAGATCGTGCACGATCAATTGGTGGAGACGTTGGGATCGAGCGCCCAGCCGATCGATCTCAATGCGCCGGCGCCGATCGCCATCATGATGGTGGGATTGCAGGGCTCGGGCAAAACTACGACCACAGCGAAAGTGGCCAAGCGCCTCGCCGAGGCCAACAAGCACAAAGTGCTGATGGCTTCTCTCGACACCCGCCGGCCGGCGGCCATGGAACAGCTCGCCGTGCTCGGCCGCCAGGTCGGCGTCGACACGCTGCCGGTCGTTGCCGGACAAACGCCGGTGCAGATCGCCACGCGCGCGCTGCAGGCGGCGCGACTCGGCGGTTACGACATCGTGCTGCTCGATACTGCCGGCCGCCTTACGCTCGACGAAGCGATGATGAACGAGGCGGCCGAGGTGCGCCGCGCCGCTTCGCCGCACGAAGTCCTGCTGGTCGCCGACGCTCTGACCGGCCAGGACGCGGTCAATCTTGCGCGCAGCTTCGATCAGCGCGTCGGCCTCACCGGCATCGTGCTCACCCGCGTCGACGGCGACGGCCGCGGCGGTGCCGCGCTCTCGATGCGCGCCGTGACCGGCAAGCCGATCAAGCTCATCGGTACCGGCGAAAAGCTCGACGCGCTGGAGGATTTCGACCCGGCCCGCATCGCCGGCCGCATCCTCGGCATGGGCGACATCGTCGCGCTGGTGGAAAAGGCCGCAGCCACCATCGACGCTGAGAAGGCGGCGCGCGTCGCCGAGAAGATGCGCAAAGGCGCTCTCGATCTCGCGGATTTGCGCGAACAGCTCACGCAGATGCAAAGCATGGGCGGCATGAGCGGGCTGATGGCGATGCTGCCGGGCGTCGCGAAAATGAAAAATCAGCTCGCCGAGCGCAATCTGGACGAAAAAGTGCTCAAGCGGCAAATGGCGATCATCGATTCGATGACCCCGCAAGAGCGGCGCAATCCCGATGTCCTCAAAGCAAGCCGCAAGCGGCGTATTGCCGCCGGCTCCGGCACCAAGCCCGAAGACATCAACCGGCTCCTGAAAATGCATCGCACCATGGCCGACGTGATGAAGGCCATGGGCGGCGCCAAGCGCGGGCCGATGACCGGCCTCGCCAATATGCTCGGCCTCGGCGGCGGCATGCCGAGCGCGGAAGAGATGGCGATGCTTGCGGCGAAGATGCCTGGTGGTTTGCCGCCCGGTATGCCGGGTGCCGGCGGTCCACCGTCATTACTTCCCGGCCTGCCGCCGAATTTTCCCGGCTTCTCCGGGCCTGGCGGACTTCCGAAACTGCCGCCTGGATTTCCCGGTCTGGGAAAGAAGAAATGAACCTGACTCGCTGACCCCGTTTTCAACAAAGGAACCCAAAAATGCCAGTTGTCATCCGCATGGCCCGCGCCGGAACCAAGAAGCGGCCATTTTATCATATCGTCATCGCCGACAGCCGCGCGCCGCGCGACGGACGCTTCATCGAGCGTATCGGCTATTTCAATCCACTGTTGCCCAAAGACAAACCCGAGCGGCTCAAGCTTGATCTCGATAAGGTCAAGGCCTGGATCGCCAAAGGCGCGCAGCCTTCGGACCGCATCATGCGTTTTCTCGACGCCGCCGGCATCATGAAGCGACAGCAGCGCAACAATCCGCAGCGGGCGATCCCGCGCAAGGAGCGCAAGGCCAAGGAAGAGGCCGCTAAAGCGGCGGCCGGAGCCGCACCGGCGGTAGCGCCCGCCGCGGGCGCCGCACCCGCGGCGGAAGCCGCGCCGCCGGCTGCCTAAGAGGGCGAGCGATGGCGGGCGGAGCGCGTGTCTGCCTCGGGCAAGTCGGCGCCGCCCACGGCCTGCGCGGCGAGGTTCGGCTGCGTTCCTTCACATCCGATCCGGCGGCCATTTCCGGTTACGGTCCGCTCGAAACCGAAGACGGCCGCGTCTTCGAGATCGAGCGGCTAAGGCCGGCGAAGGACCATTTCGTCGCGAGCTTTTCGGGCATTCGCGACCGCTCCGCCGCCGAGAAATTGGTCAACCTCAAGCTCTACGTGCCGCGTGAGCGGCTGCCCGCGCCGGCCGACGGCGACGAATTCTATCACGCCGATCTGATCGGCCTCGCCGTCGTCGACCGCGCCGGGAAAAATCTCGGCACCGTCGTCGCCATCCATAATTTCGGCGCCGGCGATCTAATCGAAGTGCGGCCGGTCGCCGGCAACCGGACTGAACTGGTTCCATTTGACGCGATCAACGTGCCGACGGTCGACGTCGCGGCGGGACAAATCGTGGTGACGAAACGAGGGTGAGATGTGGCGGGCGAGCGTCCTCACCATCCTCCCGGATATTTTCCCGGGACCTCTGGGCGCGAGCCTTGCCGGTAAGGCAATGGCTGCGGGCGCGTGGTCGCTCGATGTCGTCGACATTCGCACCTTTGCCACCGACCGGCACCGCACGGTTGACGATACCCCGGCCGGCGGCGGCCCGGGCGTGGTGATGAAGGCCGACGTGCTCGGCCGCGCGATCGACGCCGCGGCGGCGGATGCGCGCCCGCGTCTTCTGCTCTCGCCGCGCGGAGCACCCTTGACGCAAGCGCGGGTTGAAGCGCTCGCCGGCGGAGCGGGCGTCGTCCTGATTTGCGGCCGGTTCGAGGGCGTCGACGAGCGCGTTATCGCCAGCCGCTCCCTCGAAGAAGTCTCCATTGGTGACTATATCCTGTCCGGCGGCGAGATCGCGGCCATGGCCTTGATCGACGCGTGCGTGCGGCTGTTGCCCGGAGTCATGGGCGAACCGGCCTCACGTAATGAGGAGAGCTTTAGCGAAGGGTTGCTAGAATATCCGCAATACACGAGGCCGCAAGTCTGGGAGGGGCAGCCGATCCCCGAAGTGCTCGTTTCCGGCGATCACGGCAAGATCGCCGCCTGGCGGCAAGCGGAGGCGGAAAAGCTGACACGCACGCGCCGGCCCGATTTGTGGACGGCCTTTTTAAGCCGTTTCCGCGGCGGCTCGCGGACCGGGTGACGGGAAGGTGACAAAGCCGGCGGGGTAGCGTAGAAGCTGCGCCAACCCGTTTAGCCCCGGTCGGACCGAGCGCCTGACGCGCAGCCGCCTGACGCGCAGCCGTTGGAGAATTCGCCATGAACCTGCTCAAAGAAATCGAAAACGAACAGGTGGCAAAGCTCACCGCCGGCAAGGAAATCCCCGACTTCCAGCCGGGCGATACCTTAGTGGTCAACGTCAAGATCGTCGAAGGCGAAAGGAGCCGCGTCCAGGCCTATGAAGGCGTTTGCATCGGCCGCGCCGGTTCGGGCCTGAACGAGAATTTCACCGTGCGCAAGATTTCCTACGGCGAAGGCGTCGAGCGGGTGTTTCCGCTCTACTCGCCGATGATCGACTCGATCAAGGTGGTGCGAAAGGGTCAGGTGCGCCGCGCCAAGCTCTATTACCTCCGCGGCCGCCGCGGCAAGTCGGCGCGCATCTTCGAGCGGCAGGATCACAGCGGACAAACCGAGACGGGCCCCGCGGAGGAAAAGTCTGCGGAGTAGTCGATGGTCAAGCCGCGTACCCTTTACGATAAAATCTGGGACGACCACCTCGTCCACGAAGAGCCGGACGGTACATCCCTCATCTATATCGACCGGCACCTCGTGCATGAGGTGACGAGCCCGCAGGCCTTCGAGGGCTTGCGGCTCACCGGCCGTAAGGTGCGCGCGCCGGACAAGACGTTGCTCGTGGTCGATCACAACGTGCCGACGACCGATCGGCGGCAGAAAAATCCGGACCCGGAGAGCGCGGCGCAGATCGCCTATCTCGCCGAGAACGCCAAGCTGTTCGGGCTGGAATATTTCGACGAATTCGACAAGCGCCAGGGCATCGTCCACATCATCGGCCCGGAGCAGGGCTTCACGTTGCCCGGCGTGACGCTGGTTTGCGGCGACAGCCACACCGGCACGCATGGCGCCTTCGGCGCGCTCGCCTACGGCATCGGCACGTCCGAGGTCGAGCATGTGCTGGCGACGCAGACCCTGATCCAGAAGAAGTCGAAAAACATGCGCGCGATCGTCGACGGCAAGCTGCCGCCGGGCGTCACCGCCAAGGACATCATCCTCGCTATCATCGGCGAGATCGGCACCGCCGGCGGCACCGGCTATGCGCTCGAATATGCCGGCGAGGCGATCAGCGCGCTGTCGATGGAAGGCCGCATGACCGTGTGCAACATGTCGGTCGAAGCCGGCGCCAAGGCAGGCTTCATCGCGCCGGACGAGAAGGCGTACGCTTACCTCAAGGATCGTCCCAAGTCGCCGAAGGGCAAGAGCTGGGACGAAGCCATGCGATATTGGAAGACGCTCCGCTCTGACGACGGCGCGCATTTCGATCGCGAGATCAGGCTCGATGCCACTAAATTGCCGCCGCTGGTGACCTGGGGCACCAGCCCCGAACAGGTCGTTTCCGTGACCGGCCGCGTTCCGCGCCTCGAAGAGATCGCGGACGCCAATAAGCGCGAGGCGGCGGAGCGCTCGCTCGCTTACATGGGATTAAAGGGCGGCGAGAAGATCGCCGACATATCGCTTGACCGGATCTTCATTGGCTCGTGCACCAATGGGCGGATCGAAGACTTGCGTGCC
>Ga0116223_10000273_pt1 | contig 66711 bp, 55 predicted proteins | sample Sb_taG_3_FD_90092 | JGI IMG/M metagenome (GOLD analysis project Ga0116223, IMG submission 90092) | Peat soil microbial communities from Weissenstadt, Germany - Sb_50d_a_PC metaG | ecosystem: Environmental > Terrestrial > Soil > Wetlands > Peat | place: Germany: Weissenstadt | collected 2010-09-21 | reverse complement strand
CGCGACTCATGGCGCCGAAGGCAAGATTGACCACGAGCAATGCCGTCATGCCCGGCAGTGCCACGCGCAACGCGCCCAGAAACAGCTCATTGCCCCAATTGCCCAGCGCCTGCAGCGATGCGGCATCGAGTCCACTCGGTCCCACCGGCAGGCCGCGAAAACTCGTGATCAGCGTCTCGATCAGCGCCATGTGGCCGTCAAGTCCGAGGAATACCAGAATCCCGAGCAAGCTGTAGAACTGCCCCAGCGCCGGCGTGGACACGCCGCGCAACGGATCGATGTTGAAGGCAAAGCCCAATCCCATGCCGTTGGCGAGAATCTGGCCGCCGAGCGTGAGCGCATCGAACATCAGCTGCAGCACGAAGCCGAGCGCGAGCCCGATCAGGATCTGCTCGACGGTGGTGATGACGCCGTCTGCGGACAGTACCGTCATGCCTTGCAGCGCGGGAAGCATTGGCAGCGCCACCACAGTGAGGGCCGCGGCCAGCACGATGCGGATGCGCGGCGGCACATAGCTGGCGCCGAACATCGGTGCCGTCATCAGGCAGGCGCCGATGCGCAGAAACGGCCAGAAGGCACTGCCGATCCAGTTCTCGATCTGAGCGAAAGTCAGCAGCGGCATCGAAGCTGTCAGCCGATCAGTGATGGAATGCTCTCGATCAGCAGCCGCGTGTAGCCGATCAGCTGCTTGAGCATCCAGGGACCCGCGATTACCAGTGTGGTTGCGACGCCCAGCAGCTTCGGAATGAACGACAGCGTCATCTCGTTGATCTGCGTCGCGGCCTGAAAGATGCCGACCAGGATGCCGATGACGAGACCCACCAGCAGCATCGGCGCCGCCAGCATCAGCGTCATCTCCAGCGCGCGCTGGCCAATCGTCATGACGGTTTCCGGGCTCATGCCTGGGTTCCTCTAGCGGTAAAAACTCGCAGCCAACGAGCCCATGACCAGCGTCCAGCCGTCGACCAGCACGAACAACATGATCTTGAAGGGCAGCGATATCAGCACCGGTGACAGCATCATCATGCCCATCGACATCAGAACGCTCGCGACCACGAGATCAATGATCACGAACGGAATGAACAGCATGAAGCCGATCTGGAAGGCGGTCTTCAGTTCGCTGGTCACGAAGGCCGGCACTAGAATGGTCATCGGCACATCCTGCGGGCCATCGAAGCCTTTGCCACCGGAGATGCGCACGAAAGCGGCGATGTCGCTCTCGCGTGTCTGCTCGAGCATGAAGTTTTTCAACGGCGCGACCCCCTGCGCGAGCGCCGTCGTGGTATCGATGTTGCCGGCCATGTACGGCGCCACCGCGTCAGTACGGATCTTATCCACCACCGGCGACATCACGAACAGCGTCAAAAACAATGCCAGCCCCACCAGCACCTGATTCGGCGGCGTCTGGCCGGCGCCGATCGCCTGTCTGAGAATCGACAGCACGATCACGATGCGGGTGAACGCGGTCATCATCAGCAATGCCGCCGGCAGCAGCGTCACGGCGGTCATGAGCGCCAGCAGCTCGATCGTCAGCGTATAGGTTTGCCCGCCGCCGCTGCTCTGCACTTGCAGCGCTGGAATGCCCGGCGTGGACGCTGCCGCAGCGCCGGCCGCTACCGGCAACGCCAGCAATAGTGCGCCGAGCAGCAGCGCCTGCGGCCGTCGGCGGCAGCTCACGGCTTGGCTGGTGTTCATTTACCCAGGCTCTTGAGCAGCAGCGATTTGAAGCTCGGTCGCGCAGCCGTGTCGGGCGCATCGGCTGCAACCGCCGGCTGAACGCCGGCGAGCGCGCCGCTCACCGCTGTCTCAAGCACGTGCAAGGTGCGCACATTGCCCGGCGCGACACCGAGCAGCAGCTGGCGATCACCGATGCGTATCAGCACGGCGCGCTCGCGCGTGCCGAGCGAGACTTGTGCGAGCACCTCCAGAGCGCCGGCAGGCGAGCCGCTGATGCTGCGCAATCGGCGCAGCAGCCATGCGGCAGCGAGCACCGCGGCGAGCACCAGCACCATCGCCACGGTCACACGCACGGTACCGCCGGCAGGCCCGGCTACGCTCGACGCCACGGGCGCGGCGAACGGCGCATTGGCGCTCGCCCAGGCCAGACCGCGCACGCCCATGAGCAATATGGCGCTGAGCGCGAGCCGGCATGCACCGCGCGCAGGTCCGCTTGCCGCCTTGTTGTTCAATGCTCGCGCTCTCCGCACAGGAATCCCTGTGCCTTTGGGAGCAACGCGCGTGCCATGAGCGGTCGGCCGCGTCTAAGTCATTCTGATGGTTTGATTTGCAGCCAAACGGCCAATGTGACGCATATCACACCTGGCAGCAGCGCGGCGCGCCGTGACGGATATTTGGCAGCCATGCGAGTGTTCGCAACGTCAACCGATCCGGGGCGGGAGCGATATAGGCCTGAGCCTTTATCAACCGATCCGGAGGGATGGTCATGCAAAGCTACTTGATTCGATCGGCCGTGTGCGCTGCATTGATGGCCGGACTCGCAGCCTGCGGCGGCGGCTCATCTGACACGATGGGATCGAGCGGCGCGTCCAGCTCCGGTTCGACCAGTGCGCAGTCCGGCAAGGTGCCTGTCATCATCAGCGATGCCTCTGCGGATGACTGGGCTACGATCGGCGTCAAGGTACTCAGCATCGCGCTGGTACCGCAGGACGTAGGCAGCAATGTCACGATCTATACGGCGCCATCGGCCGAGCCTTATGTTAACTTGGAACAGCTCGACCAGCTCGGTGAGTTGCTCGGCAATGTTGCCATCCCCGTCGGCAGCTACGTCGGCGCGGTCGTCACGGTCGGCGGCAATCCGGGCGATGTCCTGCTCACCGTGGCCTCGGATCCCGAATCCGGCTTCAGCCTGCCGGGGGGCACCACGGTCGCCGCCGACGCCATCGAGATTCAGCACACCCAGGGCAGCGCGCCGAACCTCATCGTACCGATATCGGTGAGCTTCGCTGCCCCGCTGGTCGTCACCACGAGCCAGAACAATGCGCTCGATCTGGAATTCGATCTGTCGCATCCGGCCTTCATCGTCGGCCATCTGCCACCGGGCGCGGCCAGCACGCAGTGGGCCGTGAGCTTCACCGGCCCAGTGCGTCACCATCCGATCGCCGACATCACGCGCCTGGTGCTGCGTCACATGTACGGCACCGTCACCGGCATATCGAGCGACAACTCCTCGATCACGATCACCAAGGATTTCCCGACGCTGCCCGTGCAGACGCCGGAGACCGCGGTGTCGAGCCCGCAATCTCTGACGATCTTCGCGGATGCGACCAACGGCACGCTCTTTTACGACGTGGACGCGCATACCACCACCACAATCAAGGACTTCTCGACCGAAGGCAGTCTCAGCGGCAAGTTCGTGCGCATCGCGGCGCGCTATCAGCAGGACGGGACATTGGTCGCGACGCGCATCTGGGCGAGCAGCAGCTTCGCCAGTGTGTGGCTTAGCCCCGAAGGCCATGTGTTGCACGTCAATGCCAGCACCGACATCGTGACGATCGAGAACGAGTCCGGCGTCGGTGTACCGATGCTGGTCAACGCCAACACACAATTCTATTTCCGCCAACCCGCCAACGCCCTCGCCGATGCGAGTCCAATTGGCGCGGGGCCGTCATTTCTCGCCAATGAAAACCTGGTGCGCGGCTTCAAGGTGCATGCAAGCGCGCTCGATCCTCTGGCCTCGCCCATGGTGGCCCAGAGCATCGACATCGAGACCGCGGAATATTCCGGCAGCATTTCGCAGGCTAATGCCACCAGCTTCGACTATAGCCACGAGTTCGTGCGCGCCACCGATGACTACAGCGTCACGCTGGATTACATTGCCGCGACCAGCGCCAATGGTAACGCCAGCGGCACGGCCATCAGCGGTTATAAGTTCTGGAATTTCGCCTATCCCACACTGCTAGACTACGGCAGCAGCGCCATCAGCGATTTCGTAGCTGCCACCAATGGCACTGTCTCCTTCGGCGGCACGGCCAACGCGATACCCGCCTGGGGCGTGAGCTACGCCACCTGGTCCGACCCGGCTAACCTGTCGGGCTGGAGCGCGGCTGCCACGGTGCTCGAACCGGTGCCGGTGCCGGCGGTTGCGGTCGCCACGGGCCTTGCGGCCACCGGCAATGCTTACGCCTTTACGGTCACAGCCGCCGGCGGCGCCCAAGCGGTGACGGTCGATGTGAATAATGGCAGCGGCGAGGCTACGCTGGTCTATCAGCTCGACTTCAACAATGGTATCGCCACCATCAGTTCGGTCGACATCACCACCGCGGCCGGATTGACCACACTGACCAACGGGCTCGCCTTCGGCACGAAGGTCAATATCGCAGGAATCCCGCAGAGCGATGGCACGTTCAAGGCCTACGTGATCACTTACTTCACCAACACCACCCCGGCAAGCTGACCGCGTGGCGTACGCGAGGGGTCCGACTCGGGCCCCTCATTTTTTTGGCTGCTTAGCCGAGCGCCGCTTGCAGCATTTCAATGTCGGTCTGGGACTCGAGCATGATGCGCACGAAGGCGGAATCGCTCAGGCCCAATGCAAGCGCGGCCGGTATCTGTGCCAGCGCCGAGTCATCCGCGCAGTTATTGGCCATCTGCTTGGCGACGTTGACCGCGACGATCAACAGGTCCTGCAGATCCGCGTTACCTGTATGTGCGCGGTGCAGCTCATACTGCCCGCCTACCGCGGCGGCCAACTCCTCTCCGAGCTTCCAGTTCTCGATCAACGCCTGACCGATGCTCGGATGCCAGCTGCGCAGCTCCTCCTCGTCGAAGGCGTCGGCCTGGTCCTTAGGGGTGCGCGCGAGAATATAGATCTTGCCGATGTTGTGCAGCAGCCCCGCGAGCATGGCCTCGTCGGTGCGCATGCGGCGCGATTCCTTGGCCATGGCGTGCGCGAGTGAGGCGACGCGTATGCCTTCCTGCCAGCATTGGTCGAGCTTCGCGCGGATGTGTCCCAGCTCTGCGGCGCGGCGCAACTGCGCGGTGGCGTAGGCCAGCGCCGCGGTGCGGATGTTTTCGTGTCCGATGCGGGTGACGGCGACCTTGAGATCGGCAACGCGCGCGCCGCCGCGATGCAGCAGCGTCGAATTGGCCATGGTCAGGATGCGCGCGGCGAGCCCTGCGTCCGAGCTCACCACACGCGCGATGCGCTCTCCGGTCACTGTCTCGTCGGATAGAGCCTGCTGCACGCGCGCGGCTGCGTCCGGAAACGAGGGCAAATCGACGCGCCCGGCCGACAATTCCTTGGCGAGCTCGCTGACGAACTTGAACAGCGAGTGTTGTTGTGCCGCTTGCGGTTGGGACTGGAGCGTCGCTGGCACGATAGAGTCTCCCTGGATCGATGGATCCATCACTTGCCGCCTGCTTGACATATCGGCGGGCGGCAGCGTTTCTAAAGCCGGTTATTTCAGTTTGCGAATTCTCTCGGCCGGACTGATCACATCGGTTAGGCGAATGCCGAACTTGTCATTCACCACCACAACCTCCCCGTGCGCGATCAGTGTTCCATTGACGTAGACGTCGAGCGGCTCACCGGTGGCGCGGTCGAGCTCGACCACGGAGCCCTGATTGAGCTGCAGCAGATTGCGGATGCTGACCCGGCTGCGGCCGACTTCCAGGGATAGTGTGACCGGAATATCCAGCACCACGTCGAGATTCAACTCACGGTTTGCACCCTCGGGCGCATCGGGCTTGAGGGTGTCCATCTCGGCCAGTTGCGGCTCCACGGCCTGTGCGCTCGGTGTACTCATGATTTCCCTACCCGGACATTACTTAATATGGGTTGCCTGCGACGGCTGATTCGCTCGGTAACTTTGATGGCTTGCTGGCCGCGCGAGAGGCCGAAACCGCCGCGCAGCACCGGCACTCCCTCCGCGAACAGCGTGACATCGCCGTCGAAATCGCACGAGATGACATCGCCGGGCTTGAGATCGACCAGGCGTCCGACCGTTAGCGTGGTATGGCCGAGCACCGGCACCAGCTCGATCTCCGCCTCCTCGATCTCCTGGCGCAGCGTGCGGTTCCAGTCCTCGTCGTGCTCCATGCGATCGCTCTGCACGCCGGAGTCGAGCACATCACGGATGGGCTCGATCATCGCGTACGGCACCGTGACGTGCAGCTCGCCGCCGCCACCCTCGAGCTCGATCTTGAACGCGGTGACGACCACGATCTCCGACGGGCTGACGATATTGGCGAAGTGCGGATTGATCTCGGAATTGAGGTATTCGATATTGATCGCGCTGCAGATGCTCCAGGCCTCGGTCAGACAAGTGAACGCCTGACGCAGGACCATCTGCACGATGCGCCCTTCGGTCAAGGTGAATTCGCGGCCCTCGATCTTGGCGTAGCGGCCGGTGCCGCCGAAGAAATTATCGACGATCGCGAATACCAGCGTGGCATCCAGCGTCAGCAAGGCGGTGCCGCGCAGCGGATTGATCTTGATGAGGTTGAGGCTCGATGGAACGTGCAGATTCTGCGTGTACTCGCTGAACTTCTGCAGCTTTACCGGCGCGACGCTGATCTCGGGCGTACGTCGCAGCATGTTGAACAGACCGATACGAAACAGCCGCGCAAAGCGATCGTTGATCATCTCCAGGGTGGGCATGCGACCGCGCACGATCCGCACCTGAGTCGCAAGATCGTAGTTGCGCGCCTCGCCGGGGTCGGCCGACGCAGGCGTCGTCTCGACGGCGCCCTCATCGACGCCCTTGAGCAGCGCGTCGATCTCGTCCTGATTGAGAATTTCGGCAGCCATGTCTACTGGATCACGAAGCTCGTGAAGTAAACGCTCTCGACCAGCTTGGGATTGCCGCCCTCGGCCGCGATCACCTTGCGCACTGCCTCGAGCGTCGCAGTGCGCAGCTTCTCCTTGCCATCCGCTGACAGCAGCGTGCTGCTGTCCTGGCTCGAGAACAGCAGCACCAGATCATTGCGCACCGCCGGCTCATTGTTTTTGATGCTCTCGAGCATGGCCGGATCGCGCGTCATGGCCTCGACCATGACCTGCAGATAGCGCGCGCTGCCCTCGCCGCCGAAGTTGACGACGAAAGCGGGATCGAACTTGAAATAGAGTGCCGCCGAATGCGGCGGCGCCGGCTTCTCCGCTGCCGCGCCGGCCGCTGTGCTCGCGGCCTTGGGCTTGAAAGCCAGCCAGCCACCGACAGCGCCACCGACCAGGAGCAGCGCCACGATGATATAGAGAAGTTTGCCCTTCTTTTTCGGTGCCTCGGCCGCAGCCTTCGGCGCAGTTTCAAGTTTTGCAGCTTCTGTTGCCATGGTCAGTGTCTCTCGCAGATGTCGGGATACTTATGCTATTTGCGGATGGAGCAAACCGTATGCCAGCGCTGAATCAGGCGCCAATGACGGAAATCTGTCGTTGCGGCGGCACACATTCAGGCGTACTCGTCGATCAGCCCGGCGCTGCGCACAACGCCGATCGAGATCGGCTCCTCGTCCGTCACGGCGTCGGCGCTGCCGTGGGGGTTATTAGCGAATGACTGTGATGCGGATCTCGCTTCCGGGTGAACCTGCGCCTGACCGAGCGTCAATCCGCCGCTGGCCAGCATGGCTCGCAAGGTAGGTACGCTTTGCTCGAGCGCACTGCGCGTCTCGGCATGCGCGGCAATGAAGCTGACGTTGATCTGCGAGGACTGCAGGTCGATACGGACTTCCATGGGTCCCAGGTGCTCGGGCGAGAGCCGTAGGGTCGCAGACTGTACGTTGGCCGCCGCCAGCAGCTGCACCTGTGCCGCCACGGCCCGAGGCCAGGCGGAGTCGGATACGGCGACGGAGATAGTTTGATTCGCAGCGCCCGCCTGTCCGACTGCCTCGGGCAGTGCGCGCGCGAGACTTGTCAGCGCCGATAGATCGGCGCTCGAGGCAGCGCTGAGTGCGTGCGCATGATCGTCCGTGGACGCTGCCGTCGCTGTCACGCTGGTCGCTGTCGCAGCGCAAGCGAGGGCCGCTGGAGCCGCGGCGAGAGTCCCGTGACCGACACTCGCCGTCGTGGCGGCCGGCGCTGCAGTCGCGGCCGCAGCGTCGCTGCCCGCCTGGGCGGCTGCAGTCGTGGCCGAGGCAGGCGCGGCGGCAGCCAGCTGCGCAGCCTCGCTCGCGAGTGCCAGTGAGGACGGCGCGGCCCGCGCGCCCTGGGCCGTCGCGGCGTTCACAAGCCCGCCGACACCGATGGATTCGATGCCAGCGTCGTCTCGAGTCGATTCGGTGTCCTGCCCGTCCGAATCCTGCGCATCGCCGGCGAGGGCAGCCGTGGCGCCCGGCGGCAGCATCGGGGCGAGTAGCCAGATCGCCTGCGATCCGAGCGGGTTCGCGCTGTCGGCGACTGCGTTCGCAGTGGCACGTCGACCGGCACCCTTGGGACTGCCGATCCTGCCCGCGAGCGCTGCGCTCGGCGCCGTGACACCGGCCGCCGGGTTCGGTTGCTCCACAACCGCCTCAGCGGTTGTGGCCTCGGTCGACTTCGCCGCAACAGCTTCCTCGGCAGCGTCCGCCGCTGCTGGCGCTGCCGCATGGGCATCGCCCGCAGCACCGGATTTGCGCGTGCAGTTCGAGGATGAGGTCTCGATACGCTCAGGCGCCGCGGATCTTGCGCCCGCAGCGGCGCGCGCCGGCGTCGCAGTGCCAGAGTCTTTGACTGTCGATGCCCTCGCAGGCCCAGTCGCTGTCGAAGCCAGGTGCGAGCTCGCGCTGGCATCGGCTGCTGCCGCCGGCGCGGCGGGTGCTGCTGCTGAGGCAGGTCCAGCGCGCCCCAGTACGTTGGAAAATTCGCTCCCGGTCGCGCCATCGGCCGCGCCGGGCGCAGCGCCACGCGCATTCAGGCCATTCGCGGCGATCGGCGGGGGGGCGGCGGCTCTCATAATGCACCTCGCTGGCGTTGTGCCCGCTCATCGAGCTCGCGCTGCGTGCGGCGATCCTCGGCCTTGCGATCCTCGGCATGCGCTTTGTCGATGGCCTTGCCGACTGCGCTTTTGCGTGCCGCGGCCTGCATCCAGCTTTCGCGTTCACGCTGGCACTCGAGCGTCAACTGTTCGACCATACTCTGCTGCGCCTGCACCGCCTCAGCCAAGCGCGCGATGAAGATCTGGTAGTCGCGCATGCCCGTAACTCCCATACCGGAGCGTGCCCGCTGCGCGAACATTTCACGGTACTCATCGAGGTAGCGCTGCAGGTCGGCGCGGCGCTGTTGCGCCTCGTCAAGCCGGCTCTGGGCCGCGGATACGCGTAACAAGCTCTCGCGCTCCAGTTCCTCCATGAGCTTGCCGACCGGCTGCAACTGCTTGGCTCGCCTCACTGCGTACCTCTCTGGTTGTTAGCGGCGCCACCGGACGATGCCGGTGCCTCCGCCATCGTCGCTGCGAGCGCTGCCACGCTCGCTGCAATGTCCACCCGATCGTGCATGTCCTGGCGAAGAAAGGCCTCGATCTGCGGCCAACGCGAGATCGCGTTATCGATGCGCGGGTCGCTGCCTCGCTGATAGGCGCCGATGGTGATCAGGTCGCGATTGTTCTCGTAGATCGCGGTCGCCTGCCGCAACCGGCGCGACAGCTCCAGCTGGCTCGCAGGCACGATGTCATGCATCACGCGGCTCACCGATGCTTCGACGTCGATGGCCGGATAGCGGCCGCCCTCGGCAATGCGTCGCGCCAGCACGATATGGCCGTCGAGAATGGCGCGCGCGGCATCGACGATCGGATCGTTCGGATCATCGCCTTCGGCAAGCACCGTGTAGAACGCCGTGATCGATCCGGCGGTAGCCACCCCATTGCCGGCGCGCTCGACCAGCTGCGGCATGCGCGCAAATACTGATGGCGGATAGCCCTTGGTCGCCGGCGCTTCGCCGATCGCCAGCGCTATCTCGCGCTGCGCCTGCGCAAAGCGCGTCAGCGAGTCCATGATCAGCAGCACGTTGCGACCGCGGTCGCGAAAGAACTCGGCAATCGCCGTCGCGAGCCAGGCGCCGTGCAGGCGCATCAGCGGCGGATAGTCGGCCGGCGTCGCGACCACCACCGAACGCGCCAAGCCGGCGCGCCCCAGGATTCGCTCGATGAACTCCTTGACCTCGCGACCGCGCTCGCCGATCAGTCCGACGACGATGACGTCGGCGGCGGTGTAGCGCGCCATCATGCCGAGCAAAACGCTCTTGCCGACGCCGCTGCCGGCGAACAGGCCCACGCGCTGCCCGCGTCCCACGGTCAGCAGGCCATTGATGGCTCGCACGCCGACATCGAGCGGCTGGGTGATCGGCTGGCGACGCAGCGGATTGATCGGTGTGCCGGTCAGTCGCACGCTCGCTTCGGGCTCGATCGGTCCGAGCCCGTCGAGCGGATTGCAGGCGCCGTCGATGATGCGGCCGAGCAGGCCGGTGCCTACGCGCACCGTTCCGGTATGGGTGCGCGGTAGTACCTGCGCGTTCGGTTTGAGTCCGTGAATGTCGCCGGTCGGCATCAGAAACAGCCGATCACCGGAGAAGCCGACCACCTCCGCCTCAATGCAGGCGCTATCGGAGCTCACGATCTCGCAGCGATCGCCGACCGCGGCCTGGCAGCCGGCGGCCTCGAGCGTCAGGCCGACCATGCGTGTCAACCGACCCGCCACTACGGGCGGCGGTACCGAAGCGAGTCGGCGCGTCGCGCCCTCCAGGCCCTGCACCCAGCGCTCTGCCGCCGCCAGCCACAGCGGATTGTCGGTCTGTGCGGATGCGCTCATGCTGATCTGTCCGCTATTGCGTTCGTGCGAGCATCGCCCAAGGCAGCGGCGATCGCTGCACCGAGCCGCTGCTCCAGCTGGGCATCGATGGTCGAGCTCTCGCTGCTCACGCGGCAGCCGCCGCGGGCAATGATCGGATCCTCGGAAATGCTCCAGTCGCGATCGCCGCTGGCCTCCGCCAGCCGCGAGCGCACCAGCGCGGCATCCTCGGGGTGCAGGTGCACGCGCACGTCGCGTGCCGTCATCGGCAACAGCGCCACCGTTTCGCGGATTACCGCGACAATCTCGTCCGGATGAGTCTTGAGCTCGCGCCGCACGATCTGTCGCGCAATCGCGCCGGCCAGCGTGACCAGCTGACGTTGCACTGCGCCATCCAGCGCTGCCATGGGCTTGGCCATGAAGTCCAGGATCGATGCCAACTGCTGCACCTTCCGATCCAGTTGCTGCGATGCCGCCTGGTGCTCCTTGCGCACGGCGGCGATGCCGGCTTCGCGGCCTTCCGCGAAGCCCTTGTGCCAAGCCTCGCGTTCGATACCCTGAAGATCGCTCACGCGCCGATTGCGCTCGAGCACCGGACCGTCGATCTGCGGCAGCTCCCACAGCGCCGTGGCTTGCGGCTCAGACATATTCATCACCGCCCTTGCCGCCGAGCTGCAATCGTCCTTCCTCACTCATGCGGCGCGCGATGACGAGAATCTCCTTCTGTGCTGCTTCGACTTCCGACAGCCGCACCGGTCCGCGGGCCTCGAGGTCGTCCTTCATCATCTGGGCGGCTCGCTCCGACATGTTCTTGAAGATCTTCTCCTTGAGCTTCTCATCGGCCGCCTTGAGCGCGACGATGAGTTTGTCACTCGGCACCTCGCGCAGCAGTTCCTGCATGCCGCGGTCGTCGCATTCAGTGAGATCATCAAAGACGAACATGAGATCCTGCAGCTTCTGACTCAGCGGCTCATCGACCTTGGCGATCTGCGCCATGAGAGGTTCCTGCGCGCTGCCCACGAGGTTCAGGATCTCGGCCGCTACCTTCGGTCCGCCAAAACCGCTCGAGCTCTTGGCGCCGGCGCTGCCCGAAAACTGCTTCTCCAGCACCTGATCGAGCTCATCGAGCGCCGTCGGATGCACGCCGTCGAGGCTGGCGATGCGCATCAGAATCTCGGCGCGCATGTTCTCATTCAAATGCACCAGCACTTCCGCCGCCTGATCCGGGTCCAGGTAGGTGAGCACGATCGCAATGATCTGTGGATGCTCGTTGCGCAGCATGTCACCGACCGACCGCGGCTCCATCCACTTCAGTGCCTCCAGTCCGCGGCTGCTGCGACCTCCGAGTATCCGGTCAACGACACTGCCGGCTTTGTCGGCCCCCAGCGCCTCGATCAACACCCTGCGAATGTACTCGTCGGTGCCGACACCGAAGGACGTCTGCTGCTCGACATTGGTGGAAAACGAGGTCAGTACGGTCGATACCTCCTCGCGCGATATACCGCTGAGCTGCGCCATCGCGGCACCGACGCGCTGCACATCCTTGGCGCCCAGATGGCGCAATACCTGCGCGGCCTCCTGCTCGCCGAGCGCGAGCAATAGGATCGCTGCACGATCGACGCCGGTGCGATCCGCACCCGACTCACTCATTGCTCGCCCACCCAGGTCTTGACCACCTGCGCCACGCGCTTGGGATCCTGGCTCACGAGGCTGCGGGCCTGCACGATTTGCTGTTCGTAGGCCAGTGCGGGCGCGTGCGCCGTCGCTGCCGACTTGTCATCGCCCGCCGCGCTCTGGTTGGCGAGCGCCGCCGGGGCGGCGGTGACGGCGTGCGTGGCGAGATTCTTCACGAGCGGGCGCAGCACGCCCAGCGCGAGCGCAATCAGCACCAGTGCGCCGAGCACCAGGCGTGTGATGTCACGGACCATTGGCCGCTGCCACAGCGGCACGACTTCCGGCTGGATCGGCGCCGCCTCCTGCTCCAGGAACGACGCGTTGACCACATTGACGCTGTCGCCGCGCGCTTCGTCGAAGCCGACGGCGTTCTTGACCAGTCGGGTGATGTCTTCGATCTGCTCCTTCGCCAAAGGCTGCTGCGTGACCTTGCCATCGGCCCCGAGCTTGCGCACGTTGTCGACCAGCACTGCAACCGTCACGCGTTTGACGCGTCCACCCGGCTGACGCAGATAGCTGACGGTGCGATCGATCTCGTAATTGCGCGTGCTCTGCTTGGAGCTGCTCTCGGGTACGCTGGCGGCGGCGGCGGCAGCGGCGGCGGCCGCTGCTTCAGCCGCACTGGCGGCCGCGTTCTTGGCAGCCGTCCCAGTCGCCGCAGGCGTCGGTGCCGGCGGCTTGGCGGCCACGGCCTGTCCGCCCGGCGGCGGCTGATTGCTCAGCGCGCCCGGCACGCCGCCGGCACCACCGCCGTTGCGGCTGCTCTCCTCCGCAGTCTGCTCGCTGCGTACCACGGTGCCATCGGGCTTGTACTGCTCGTGCGCTTCCTCGCTCGCAGCGGCGTCAAGATCTACGGTCACCTGCGCGCGCACGCGGCCATCGCCGACCATCGGCGCGATCAATTGCTCGATGCGCTGAATGTAGGTGTCCTCGATCCGGTGCGCGGCCTCGAACTGCTCGGCCTCGATCGCCGCATCGCCCGATTTCGGCGAGGACAGCAGACGCCCCTGCTGATCCACCACGGTGACCTGAGCGGAATCGAGCTCGGGAATGCTCGAAGCCACCAGATGTACGATCGCCGATACTTGTTCGGGCTCGAGCCGATGACCGGCACGCAGTTGCAGCAGCACCGAGGCGCTGGCCGGACGCCGATCGCGCACGAAGGCGGACTGCTGCGGCAATGCCAAATGCACGCGTGCGGCCTCGACTGCCTGCAGCGAGGAGATCGTGCGCGCCAGCTCGCTCTCGAGGGCGTACTGATAGCGGGCGCTCTCCATGAACTGACTGACACCGAATCCCGGGTCCTTGCTGATCATCTCGAAACTGCTGTTCTTGCCCTGCGGCAATCCCTGCGAGGCGAGCTGCAGGCGCGCATCGTGCACGCGCTCGGCGGGAACCATGATCGCGCCGCTGACGTTGTCGAGCTTGTATTCGATGCCGCCGGTTTGCAGCGCCTGCACTACGCTGCCGGCATCAGAGTCGGACAGGTTGCCGTACAGCAGGCTCCAATTCGGTCCTTTCCACCACAACACCACGGTGACGCCGGCGGCCACCGCCAGCGCCACGCCCAGCAGCAGCAGCAGCGGCCGGACGTTCAATCCGAGCGCACCGGGGACCATCACAGTCTGATTGTTCGCCATGAGCTAATTCTTCCCGCAGAACTCAGATCGACATGTTCATGATGTCCTGATACGCGCTCACCAGGCGATTGCGTACCTCCGTGAGCGCGCGAAAGGAAACGGAGGCCTTCTGGCTCTCGATCATGACCTTCGCGAGATCGACCCCAGGGGTGCCGCGCTCCCAAGCGTCGGCAAGCGCGGAGGCGCTCTGCTGACTCTTATTGACCGCATCAATGCCCTGCTGGAGCAGCGCGCCGAACGCTGGCGCGGCTGCCGCGGCACCGGTGGCCGCGGCGGCACCGAGGCCGGCAGCGCTGCTCGCGACCGGCTTGACGGCAGCGCCTGCCTGCGCCGACAGCGAGCGTATCTGCGCCAGTACCTGATCGATCGCCATATTGCTCATGCAGCACTCCCGCCGGCATCGACGCTTTCATCGCAGTCAATTCCGGCGCGGCGTAGCCGCGCCAGTTTGTAGCGCAAGGTGCGCGCACTGATACCGAGACGCTCGGCAATGCGTTCGCGCGTATCGCGGCTGCGCAGCGCCTCCAGGAGGATTTTCTGCTCGGCGAGCGCGAGCGACTCAGCCAGGGCACCGGGCGCCGCCTCGAGCGCGGGCGCGGCCGGCGCCGGCAGCGAGCGCGCCACCTCGGCAGCGGCATGGTGATCGACGAGCGTATCAGCGCTGCCCTGTTGAGCTGCAGCCGACGGCTCGAACACAATGTGCGACTCGCGCACCAGATCGCCATCGCACAGCACCAGCGCACGCTGCATGACGTTGTCGAGCTCGCGCACATTGCCGCGCCACGGGTAGGTCAGCAACAGCTGCGCCGCGTTCGGATGCAGGGCCGGAATGCGCTCGCCCGCGCGGCAATGCGCCGCCAATAACCGCATCGCCAACGGCAACACGTCATCGCGCCGTGCGCGCAAGGGCAGCAGCGTCATCGGAAACACATTCAGGCGGTAATACAGATCCTCACGGAAGCGCCCGCCGGTGACCTCTTCGCGCAGACGCCGGTTGGTGGTGGCGATGACGCGCACGTCCAGTTTCATTGCGGTACGCGCGCCGAGGCGCTCGACCTCGCGCTCCTGCAGAACGCGCAGCAGCTTCGGTTGCAACGCCAGCGGGATTTCGGAAATCTCATCGAGCAGCAGTGTGCCGCCCTGCGCCTGCTCGAATTTGCCGGCGTGGGCGGTTTGAGCGCCCGTGAAGGCTCCACGCTCCCATCCAAACAGCATGCCCTCGAGCATGCTCTCGGGAATTGCCGCGCAGTTGATGGCGACGAATACGCCGCCGGCGCGCTTGGAGTGCCGATGGATATAGTGTGCCAGCACTTCCTTGCCGGTACCCGATTCCCCGGCGATCAGTACCGTGCACTCGCTGGCCGCAACGCGGCGCGCCAGCTCCATCAGCAGTCGGGAGGATTCGGCACACGCGACCGGATCGCGGATCTCTCTGGCACTGATCCGTTCGCGCATCTCCGTGTCCGGCACAATTGCTGCGGTCTGCATCGGGAGTCCATTGCCTCTTCAAGTAGTACTTGCCGAGGTCAGAGGAGCAAATAGCGTGCCGACGTTGAATTGTGACGCAACTCACGACGGCAGTGCATTGCCGCCGGTGCGGACGTCAAGATTCCGGCACCAGCGCGTCGCCGCCGCTCATCGAATATTTGCGCAGCTTTTCGACCAGCGTCGTGCGCCGCAATCCCAGCACACGCGCCGCCTGTGCCACCGTGCCGCCGGATGACTCCATGGCACGCACGATCAGACGCTGTTCGAGCGTCTCGAGGAACTGCCGCAGATCAAAGCCGGCCGGAATCTCCGACAGCAGGGCTTCGGCGAATTGCGGTTCGATGACCGCATCGGCTTCATCCTCTGCTGCGCACTCCGGTTCGATCGGCGCCAGGGCAGCTGTGGTCGCTACACGCGCAGGCGCGAGCAGGCTCATGGCCGGCACTGCGGCCAAAAGCGTCTCGCACGCCGGCTCAGCGCCGGGGGTCCAGTCCGCCGGGCGGTAGCGCGCGGGCAGATCCGCAATGGTGACGGATCGCGTCTGGCATTGGATCGAGAGCCGCTCGATCAGATTGCCGAGCTCGCGCACGTTGCCCGGCCAACGATAAGCCTTCAATGCCCCGAGCGCCGCGGCCGTAAACTGCACGCGCGGCCGGCCCGATGAGCCATTGCGCTCGGTCAGGGCGGCGATCAGCTGCGGCAGGTCCTCAGCGCGCTCGCGCAACGCCGGCATCTCGATCGGCACGACGTTGAGACGATAAAACAGATCTTCGCGAAACGTGCCTTCGAGGATCGCCTGCTCCAGATCGCGATGCGTGGCGGCGATGATGCGCACATCGCAGCGCTGCGGCGTACAGCTGCCGACCCGCTCGTAGTTGCGCTCCTGCAGGACGCGCAGCAGTTTGACCTGCATGCTCGGATTCATGTCGCCGATCTCATCGAGGAAGATCGTGCCGCCTTCCGCGACTTCGAACCGACCTTTGCGCGTGCTGAGCGCGCCCGTAAAGGCGCCCTTCTCGTGCCCGAACAGCTCGCTCTCCAGCAGTTCCGCCGGTATCGCGCCGCAATTGATCGGTATGAAGGGACGTGCCTGGCGCAGCGAGCTGTCGTGGATGGCGCGTGCCACCACTTCCTTGCCGGTACCCGATTCGCCGAGAATCAGCACATTGCTGTCGAAAGCCGCGACTTGCCGAATCAGACGGTTGACTTGCTGGATGGCAGCGCAAGAGCCGGTCGGCAACGCCGCCGCAGCCGGCCACTGCTCCGCGGCAACGAAGGCTTGCGTATCAGCGCCGATCGCTACAGTCGCAGCCGCCCTCTCAGCCATGTTGTCGCGTTTCCCTCTTTTGCTGATGCGCAGATTAGGGGCGGTGTTATGGCAAAGAATGGATCTCCGTCACAAGATTGACGTTATGGCAAGGGCTGGCGTGGCACGGCACAGGTTGTGTGGGCTGCGTCACACCGCGCTAGCCGCCGCGCGCCTTGCGTGCATCGGCAACATGGTGCCGGTGGCGCAGAAATGCCAGCTTTTGCATCAACTGCACCGTGCCAGCGGCAAGTTCCGGAAACTTGACCCGTACCGTGGCGCCGTTCACGGCACTGACTGCGGCCGGCAGCTCGAGCGGCTGTGGCAGGGAGCCGCGCAATTGCACGCGCAGTATGCCGCTCTCGCCGATCGCGGGCGTCGGACCCAGCGCGGTCCAGCTGGCTCCGAGTGAATTGAACTGAATCGTCGTCGGGGTAGCGATGCGTTCATGCGGCACCAGCTTCGAGAGCAGCTGCAGCACCATGTTGAGCTTGAAGTCCAGGCGCGCGAGCTCAGCGGCCAGCGGATCGAGCTCCTCCTTCTTGTCGCGCGCCGGATGTTCCTCGACGGCGATGCAAGCCTGCAGCAGCAGAAGATTGGACTCGTCCAGCCCGAGCAACTCAAATCGATCGAGCGGTCTGGACAACGGCTTCCATTGCACGGGCAGCACGTCGTGACAGGCCAGCTCATCGTAGAGCACCACGGTATCGACGCCCTCGTACATACCGCTCCTCGATCGCGCGCGCACTGGCGCAGCGCGCTCTTCAGCGCCTGGCGGCACTCGGCGGCTGAGCCCCAGCCTGCCGCACTTCCGGTCCGATCGCAACCCAGGCACCGCGGATCTCGGCCATCAGGCTGGCGACTTCCTTGACGCGATGCAGGTCGTTATCGAGATTGGCGCGCAGCAGCTGGCGCAGCATGTAGTCGTAGAGTTCACCGAGATTCTGCGCCAAAGGCCCGCCTTGGCTCAGGTTCAAGCTGCCGCGCAGCTCGTTGATGATCATGACGCATTGGTGCAGTGCCTGGCCCTTTCTGGCGATCTGCTGACGCTCGATGCAACCGCACGCGATCGCCATGCGCTCGATGGCGCCGTCCAGCAACATGAGCACCAGCCGGTGCGGATCGGCGCCGGCGACGCCGCCGTGCACCGATACGCTTTGATAAGCGGCTAGTTTCGGGTTCTTGGCGTAAGCGCTCACCGCGCGATGCTCCGTCCAATCTTGATGAACAGCTTAACGGCGGTTCATCGGTGAACTTGAGCTGAATCTGGCCGCAGACGGCTCAGGCGTTGGGCTTGCCCTGGACGGTCGGCAGGCTCGCGAAAGCCTGAGTCAAGTAGGACGAGGTACTCTGCAGCGATGACAGCAGCGTGTTGAGCGTCGCGTACTGCTGCGTCAGGCTGGCCGTCAGCGCCGTCATCTGCGCGCTGAGGGTATTGGACCGCGTCGTCAGCGCGTTATTCTGCGACGTCAGCGACTGACTGTAGGCAGCGAGCGTGCCGCCACTGGCCAGATCTGCGGTGATCTGGCTATTGAGCTGCGCGGCGACGCCGCTGCTGCTGCTGAAGAGTTGACTGACCGCGCTGAAATTGCTCGACAACGCCGTCGCGAGCGTCGCGTTATTGAGCGAGAGCGAGCCATCACTGTTGGTGGTAATGCCGATGCTGGCGAGCGTGTTGTAGGCTGAGCTGCCCACCAGACTGTACAGGGTCTGCTGAATCTGACTCTGCGTGTTGGTCAGGATCGGATTGCCCTGCATGGCCCCCGCAGTGTTGCTGCTCGCATCGTAACTGCCCAGGCTTGAGAGCGCGCTTTGCAGGGTGTTGTAGGCCGAGACGAAGTTGGCGATGTTCGATTGGACCGTCGAGGTGTCGTTGGCCACCGTCAAGGTGGCGCTGCTGCCGCTGGCAGTCGTGCCGAGAAGATTCAGCGTCACGCCAGTGAGCGCATCGCTGACCGTATTGCTGGCGCTGGTGTAGCCCACTCCGGCGATGCTGAAGTGGGCATCGGCGGCCGCCGTTTGCTGCGTGTAGTTGCCGGTATTGCCCGGGCCGTAGGTCAGCGCCGACAGCCCCGTGCCGCCGTCGGTCTCGGTGACCGCCAGCGTATTCGCGGCCCCGGTCAATGTGGACGACATCACCAGATGCGCGCCGTCGGTACCCGTAACGATGGTCGCGCTGACGCCGGGATTATTGGCAGCCGAGTCGATCGCGGAGGCAATGCCGGCGAGCGTGTCATCGTTGCCGTTAATCGTGACGGCAAAGCTCGAACCCCCGAGCGAGATCGAGAGCGTACCGGTGCCGACCGTGGCCGTACCGCCACCGCTGAACGCTTTGGACAGCAACTGCTGCGCGGAGGCGAGATTGGTGACCGTGACGTTGTAGGAGCCGCTGACCGCGTCGGCGTCGGCTGTGGCCGTGAGCACGGTCTGATCGGAGCTGCTTGCGGTTTGGGAGTTGAAGGCGCTGGGCGTACTCAGCGAGCTCAGCGACGACTGAAACGTGGACAGCGCTCCCTGAAGCGTGCCGAGCGCCGAAATATTGGCCGTGACGGCGCTGGTCTGACTCGCGATCAGCGATTCCTGCGGTGCCTGGGCTGCCGCCACGAGCTCGGAGACGAGGCTGCTGACATTGATGACCGAACCGCCGGCCGCGCCGGCACTGCTGCTGCTCGTCACCGAGATCGGTGTGGTGACGGGAATGGAGCCGGTGTTGCTGGCGCTGCTGATGCTGCTGGTGGTCATGGCGGTAGCGCCTGGAGTTAAGTTCAGTTCAGCAAAATCCGCGACGCCACGCCGGCAGCGTCGAATACGGCAGCAGAGCGGGCACCTTGCGATCCCCGCTCTGCTGCGACGGGTAGCCTACACCCGTGACTCATGGGCTGCTGCGAAGCTCTTACGGCAGCTTCTGCAGCAGAGTCAACACGTTCTGCGGCACCAGGTTGGCCTGGGCTACCATCGCCGTGCTCGCCTGCTGCAGGATCTGGGCCTGGGACAGCTGCGAAGTCGCCGACGCGTAGTTGGTGTCCTGGATCGAGCTGCGCGCGGACTGCAGGTTGGTCGAGTCCGTGTTCAGACCCGTGATCGCTGCCGTGAATCGGTTCTGATACGCACCGAGCTGCGCGCCCGTGGCGGCCACCTGCTGCAAGGCGGCATCAATCGCGGCAATCGCCGCGTTCGAGTCTTGCACGTTCAACACGCTGGTGTTGGCCACCGTAAAGCCCGTCTGCGTGGAGGCAGTGCTGCCCGCCGTCAGACCGGCGTTGGTCAGATCCGCACCTACACCGGCAATGCTCACCGCGCCGGTGGTGTTGCCGGCATAGTTCACGATGAAGCTGTTGCCCAGGGCATCGGCCCCGGCAGCCAGGCCGGTCTCGGCCGCCGTGAGGGCGCTGCCTGTGTAGGCGACCGTAATCGCGCTGCCCGTTGCAGAAGTCAGCGTCAGCTGGCTATTCGCAAGCGTCGCCGACACACCCGTGTTCGTGGTGATGCCGTTGATGGCGTTGGCCACATTGGTCAAATCCGCGGTCAGGTTGCCGGCGCCGCCAGCGGTCGAGACCAACCCCGTCGCGACACCGTTGATGGTGATGGTTTGCCCTGTCCCCGCGACATCGGCCGCAAACGCAGTACCCACCGCGCCGGTGGTTGTCCCGGTGATACCCAAGCCGGTATCGGCCGCCACCAGCGATGAACCTGTGCCGTAGCCGACCGAGATGGCGCCGCCCGACGCATCGGTCAGCGTGATCGCCGTACCGGTCGTGTTGGTGGTCGCCGACACACCGGTCGCGGCGGTGATGGCATTGATCGCGGCGACCGTGCTGGCAACATCCGTGGTCGCGGTGCCGGTGGCTGTGATCGCGGCCGTCGCCACGCCGTTGATGACCAAGGTACCGGTGTGTCCGGCCGTGCTGGCCGTGACCACCGCACCGACCACCTGCGTGCTCGCCGTGACGCCGCCGATGCCGGCCGCGTTGATGGCTTTGACCAGTGCGCCGGTCGAATTGACCGTGCCGCTGGAAGCCAAAGCCGTGCCGTTGATCGACACATTGGCCAGATGGACCACGCCGATCACGCCGGTGTTGGCCGATTGGGCCGAGGCTGCATACTGGGCGCCGAGCGCGCCCGTGGTCGCACTGGCTACCGAGGACACTGTGATGGTCTGGCCGGCGTTGGCGCCGATCTGGAAGGTCGCGCCCTGGAACGAGCCGTCGAGCAGGTTGACGCCGTTGAACGCTGCCGTGCCGGCAACGTTGTTGATGTCCGCGGCGAGCTGCTGATACTGCTGGTTGAGGTCGGCACGATCCGCAGCGCTATTGGTCGCGTTGAGCGATTCCACCGCCAGGTCGCGCATCGTCTGCAGGTCGTTGGTGATTTCGGTCAGCGCGCCCTGCGCGGTCTGCGTCAGCGACACACCGGCGGTCGCATTCTGTGCGGCCTGGTTCAAGCCGCCGATCTGCGCATTCATGCCCTGGACGATCGCGTAACCCGCGGCATCGTCGGCGGCCGTGTTGATGCGCAGACCCGAAGACAGCTGCTGCAGCGAGGTGGCCAGCTGGGCGCCTGACGACGTCAAGCTGCTCTGCGCGACCAGCGAATTGATATTCGTGTTAAGGACTAGTGACATTGCCTGTTGCTCCTGCTGTTTCGTTCAGACGCCGGACCTCAGTCCGCCGCGCTGTTAGCCATTGGGCGACCTTCAGGCCGCACCGGTTCAGTGGGGTTATCGGTGCGTAGCGCATGAACTTTAATGACACGCATCGCACTTTGGAAAACCGTCGAATGCATCACAGTCGGCATCGAGTCGCTCACAAGTACTTAAATAGCGAGAGCTGATTGATGTCGGCGTAGGATTGCTCGGCCGCCTGCAGGGCCAGGTATTCCTGGCTGTACTGCGACGTGGCCGCGGCGTAGTTCAGGTCGCTCAGATTGGAGATCTGGGTCGTCACCGTGGTGCTGGCACTGGTCAGGGAGTTATTGACACTGCTGATCAGCGAGATCCTGGAGCCCACGTTGGTGGTGACGTTCGATACCTGGTTCAATGCCTGGTCGATCTGCTGCAGCGAGCCGCCGAGCGCAGAACTGAGTTGGGCGCGCGCTGCCGCGCTGCTACCGGCATTGTTCAGCGAACCGACCAGATTATCGAGTGTGCTGAAGACGCTCTGGGTAGCGGACGAGGAGACCTTGAAGGAGTCGCCCGCGGCCGGCGCGCCCGTGATGCCGACCTGAATGCCGGCAAAGGCAATCTCACCGCCGTTACTGCTGTTATAGGTACCGCTCGCCACCGTGGCGCCCGTGGCATCGGTCACCGTGTAGTCGGTGGCATCGCTGAAGGTGATCGTATATTGGCCGCTCACCCAGGCAGACTGGTTGGTCACGCTGCCGGTATCGATGATGCCTGTGCCCGTGTTGCCGCTGCTCGCTGCGGTCGTGAACGTACCGTTGCCCGTCGGGATATTCATGTACACGGCCGAACCCGCATCGCCGGTCTGCACGGAAGTGCCGCTATTGAGCGGCACACTGCTCGCACCGCTGTCGCCCACGTACGCCACCGAACCGCTGCTGCCGCGCACGAACGGCTGTGTACCCGTGGAATAGCCGGCAAACAGGTACTCGCCCTGGGCGTTCTGGCTGTTCGCAGTGCCCAGCAGCTGCTTCTCGAGCGCACTGATCTCGGTCGCAATATTCTGCAGATCGCTGCTGTTGTTGGAGGAGCTGTTGGCCTGCACCACCAGGTCCCGGATCGACTGCAGCGTCGTGGTAGAGCTGGACAGCGCCTGCTCCTCCAGCGTCAAGTTGGTGTTGGCGCTCTGGCCGTTGCTGATGTACTGCTGATACTGCGAATGGACGTTGTTGAGCTGCAGCAGCTGCACCGCCGCCACGGGATTGTCGGCCGGCGTGTTCACGCTCTTGCCGGTGGACAGCTCATTCTGCGTCTGCGAGAGGGCCGCCTCATCCTGCATGATGCCATTGACGGCCGAGTCGTTCAGCATTGAAGTGGATATACGCATGGCGGCTTAGGCGACGTAATTGATGGCGGTGATGACGGACTGAAACAGCGTGTCGGAGGTTTGAATGACCTGCGCCGCGGCCTGATAGGCCTGCTGGTACTGCACGAGATTGGCCGCTTCCTGATCCAGGTTGACACCCTGAACGCTCTGCTGCGCATTCTGGGCGCTGTGCATCACGCTCTGCTGCGCGCTCGCGCCGTTCTGGGCCTGACTGGTTTGCAATCCGACCGTGCCGACGTAGGAATTCACCGCGCCGCTCAGCGATTCGGCGCCGCCGTTCAAGACGTGGGTATTCAGAATGTTCGCGAGCTGCAGGGCGTTGCTGTTATCGCCCGTGCCATTGGCATTGTCATCGATGGCGAAGCTGTCGCCGCTCGCCGGCGTGCCGGCCAGTACGAGGCTGATGCCATCGAAGCTGATCGCGGTGCCGGGCGTATAAGTGCCCGTGGCGACGGTGGTGCCGCCGGCGTTGGTGACCGTATAGGCCGTCGGGCTCGTGAAGCTCAAGGTGTAGTTGCCGCGCGTCCAGGCCGCGGTATTGGGCACCGTGGCGCTGGTGATGCTGGCCGTGCCGGTATTGCCGCTGGTGGCGCTGGTCACCAACGGGCCGGCCGCGGCGATCTTCGCCGGGTCGGTCGTGAGCAGACTCAGACCCGAGACGGCGTTACCCGTCGGCTCGATCAGAAACTGATCGCCCGACTGGGCGGTGCCGGTCACCGTGAGCGTCAAACCCGCCCCCGTCAGCGTGGTCACGCCGCCGCTGGTGCTGGAAGTCAGCGCGGTAGCGGCGCCGCTGGCGGTATCGATCAGGCTCCAAGTGGCGCCGTTATACTGCAGATAGTAGTTGCTGGTGGTCAATCCGCCCAGATTGCTGATCGCCGCGGTAACGCTGGCATTGCCGATGTTGTCCTGGCTCGTGAGCACCTGCGAAGCGCCGACCGCGAGCAGCGCACCGCCAATGTTGCCGTTCTGATCCAGTCCGGCCGCGTTCTGGGTATTGAGCAGATTCGTGAGCGTGACGGCCGCCTGGCCGAGTGCGTTCTCGCCCGGGATGAGCATCTGGCTGCGAAACTGCAGCAGGCCGCCGAGCGTGCCGCCGGTCAGTTCACTGGTAATGTCGCTGCTACTGGTGCTGCTCGTGAGCGATAGATCGAGCTGACCGGATTTGAATTGATCGGGCGTCGCACTCAGCGTCGCGGCCTGGGCGCCCACCACGAGCGCCTGGCCACTGCCGATAAAGACGCTGACCGAGCCATCGCTCTGAGTCGTGGTGCTGACACCCACATCCTGCGAGAGCTGATCGATGAGGTTGTTGCGTTGATCGAGCAGACTGTTCGGCGGCTGCGAGCTGCCATTGTTCTGCGCCGCCATGATGCTCTGATTGAGGCTGGCGATGCTCTGCGCCAGCGACGTGATCGTGCTGGCCTCCGATTGAAGCTGCGTGTTGACCTGGCCGCCGAGCTGCTCGAAATTGCTTTGGTAGCTCTGGAACTGACTGATGACCGCTTGGGCCTGGTTCAAGACCGCCTGCCGCGTCGAGCTCTGCGACGGGGAATTCGCCATCGTCTGGATGGCCTGACTGAAGCTCTGCAGCGTCGCCGACAGTCCGGTGGTCGGATCGCTGAACATGTTGTTGATGCTGTCGGCGAGGCCACTGACGGTATTGAACTGGTTGTAGCTGCTGGTGGCCGAACGCGTCTGCGCATCGAGAAAATCGCTGTAGCTGCGCGTGACATTCGCTACCGAGACGCCATTGCCGATCCAGCCGTTGGCGGTCGGCGTGGCCGGATTGGTCACGAGATTGGCGGTCTCTTGGCTATACCCGGCGGTATGGACGTTCGAGATGTTGTTGCTGATCGTGTCGAGCGCCGTCTGGAACGCCAGTAGCCCCGTCACGCCAGTGGACAGCATGTCACCCATTAAGGCGCCCTTTCATTCAGGAAGACTCCCCACCGGCATTTGTCGGCAGCCCGGCCAGGATCTTGAGCGACGGTGCGGCTGCGGCAGCGCGCAACGCTCTGACGCTCGCCACCGTGGCCTGAAGCTTCTGCACATAAGCCGGATCGGTGGCATAGCCGCCGCGCGACAGCGCGCCGGCAAACGCACTGACGTTCGCTCCGGTACCGAGCGCCTGCTGGTAGCGCGAGCTGCCTCGCAGCAACGAGACATAGTCATCGACGCTCTGCTGCACCGAGCCGTAGGCACGAAACGGCTGCGAGACGCTGTGGGCAGCGCCGGCGCTGTATTCGGTGGTGCGCGCATCGACCGCTTCGCCGTTCCAGCCGCTGCCGGCCTTGATGCCGAAGAGATTGAAGCTCGTGGCGCCGTTGCCGGATGCAGGGATGTGCTGTCCCCAACCGGTCTCAAGCGCCGCCTGCGCGATCAGCGTATCGGAGGACACACCCAACTGGCTGGCGGCCTGCTCGGCGTACGGCTCGAGTTTCTTGACGAAGCCGATCGCATCGGCGCCGGCTGCGTTGCTGCCGACGGTATTCTGGGCCGGCGCGGACGCGGGTGGGGGCGCGGCGGCTTTGGCCGCGCTATTGCGCGTGAGCTGCTGCACCAGCATGTCGGCCAGGCCGATACCCTTGCCCTGCGCCATCTGCAGCGAAACCTGCTGGTCGTACATGTCCTGATAGAGATCGCTCTCCTGACTGTCGCCGAGCCCCTGGCCCAATTTCGCCTCGCGCATGGACTTGAGCATCATGTTCGTGAACAGACTCTCAAACTGCTGCGCCGCTGCGCGGATGGCCTGCGGATCGTCAGCCTTGAGGCCGCCCTTCAAGCCCTCGAGGCCGCTGAAATCGGCGTAGTAGCTGGGCCCGACGGGCTGGCTGCTCACGGCACTGACTGCTCAGATGACGATCAGTTGCGCCCGCAAGGCGCCGGCCTGCTGCAGCGCCTCGAGGATGGCGACCAGGTCCCCGGGAGCGGCGCCGACCTGATTGACCGCCCGCACGATCTCGTCGAGATTGACGCCGGCGTCGAATACGAACATGCGTGCATCGCTCTGCGAGACGTTGATCTCCGAGCGCGGCGTAGCGACCGTCGTACCGCCGGAGGAGAATGGCGTCGGTTGACTCACGTCGGTCCGCTCGGTGATCGTGACCGACAGTGAGCCGTGTGCTACCGCTGCGGGCATCACCCGTACGCGCGAACTGATGACCACCGTGCCGGTGCGCGAATTGACGATGACACGCGCCGGCGCCTCGCTCGGCTCGATTTCGATTTCCTGCAACTCGCCGATGAAGGCCACGCGGGCGGTCTCATCAGCCGGCGCCTGCACTTTGACCGAGACCGCGTCCACCGCCTGCGCACTACCGGAACCGAGCCGCTTGTTGAGCGCATCGGTGAGCCGCGAGGCGGTGCTGAAATCGGGCGAATTGAGATTCAGCACGACGAACGGCTGAGCGCCGAAGGTATTGGGCACCTCACGCTCCACCGTGGCCCCATTGGGGATGCGCCCGCCGCTCGGGACATTGACGCTCACGCGCGAGCCGTCCTTGCCCGCGACACCGAAGCCGCTGACCATGACACTGCCCTGCGCCATTGCGTAAACCTCACCGTCCGCGCCGTGCAACGGCGTCAGCAGCAGTGCGCCGCCCCGCAGGCTGGTGGCATTGGCGATCGAGGCCACGGTGATGTCGATGGTCTGTCCGGCCTTGACGAACGCCGGCAGATCCGCCGTCACCGTCACGGCGGCGACGTTCTTGAGCTGCATCTGCGAGGCGACACTGGCTGGAATAGTCACGCCGAAATTCGCCAGCATGTTGGAGATGCTCTGAATCGTGAACGGCGCTTGCGTGGTCTGATCGCCGGTGCCGTTGAGACCGACGACCAACCCGTAGCCGACGACCTGGTTGCTGCGCACGCCGGCAACCGAGGCTATGTCCTTCACCCGCTCGGCACGCGCGAGGTTCGGATGCAGCACGCAGATCAGCGCCGCCGCTCCCAACAGTTGAAACCATCGACTCAATGCCCGCTTGTTCATGTTGGGTTCACGTCCGCTAGAACGGCATCCATTTGGAATCGAAGAATCGCGCCAGCCAGCCCTTGGTGTTGGCATCGGCGAGCGTGCCCTGTCCGCCGTAGGCGATGACCGCATCGGCCACCATGGTCGAGGGCACGGTGTTGTCGGGCTGAATGTCTACCGGGCGCACGATGCCCTGGATACGCACGAACTCGCGCCCCTGATTAATGGTGATCCACTTCTGACCGCGCACCAGCAGGTTGCCGTTGGCCAGGCGCTTGCTCACGGTCACCGAAATGGATCCCGTCAGCACGTTGCTCTGTGCGCTCGCGCCTTCGCCGTCGAAGGTGGTGGCATCGTTGAGATTGTTGTTCAGAATGTTGGTGCCGTGGATCGTCAGCGGCGCGCCCAGCAATGTCGGCGCCGCCATGGCCTCGGTCGTGGTCTTCTTGGTGGTCGTCGTGGCGCTCTTGGAAGCGTTGGTCTGCTCCTGCAGCGTAATGGTCAGCACGTCACCGACACGATGCGCGACCGTGTTGCGGAACAGCGGCACATCGTGGCCGGTATGAAAGATGGCACCGTTGGCGGCGACCTCCACCGGTACTTCCTCGGGTAATGAGGCGGCGTAGTTCTCATCCGGGTGCGGCCCCGCACTGCAGCCGGGCAGCACCGCAAGGATGATTGCGGCGACAAGCGCCGACAGAGATCTGAATAACGCAATCACAGGCTCGCTCCGCTATCAAAGATTGCTGTCGAGGTACTGCAGCATCTGATCGTTGGTCTCGATCGCCTTGGTATTCATCTCATAGGCGCGCTGCGTCTCGATCATGTTGACCATTTCTTCCACTACATCGACGTTGCTGCTCTCGGTGTATCCCTGCTGCAGTGCTCCGAGTCCGTTGGCGCCGGGCGCGCCGGTCTGCGCGGTGCCACTCGAGCCGGACTCGACCAACATGTTTTCGCCGTTGGGCTGCAGGCCCGCGGGATTGACGAAATTGGCCAGCTGCAGGGTGCCGACGGTCGAAGGTGCGCTCTGATTGGCGAGCTGCACCTGCACCGTGCCATCGGCGGCGATCGTGACGCTCTGTGCGCCTTGTGGAATGGTGACGGCCGGCTGCACGGCGAAGCCGCTGGCGGTGACGATCTGGCCGGTCGAGCTGACCTGAAAGCTGCCGTCGCGCGTATAGGCCAGCGAGCCGTCGGGCATCAGTACCTGGAAGAAACCGCTGCCGTTGATCGCCACGTCCAGCGCATTGCCGGTCTGATTGAGATTGCCCTGCGTATAGACCTTCTCGGTCGCCACCAGATTGACGCCGGTGCCGAGTTCCAGTCCGCTTGGAGCCTGGGTATTCTGCGAAGTCGCGGCTCCCACCTGCGAGACGTTCTGGTACAGCAGATCCTGGAATACCGCCCGGCTCTTCTTGAAGCCGGTGGTATTGACGTTGGCGAGATTGTTGGAGATCACCGCCATGTTGGTCTGCTGCGCGTCAAGACCGGTCTTGGCAACCCAAAGTGCTGGATTCATTGGTGTGAATTCCTATGTGGTCGTTAGCTGCTCTGCAGCAGTTTGCTGCTCGAGGCCGCGATGTCTTCGGCGGTCTTCATGGCCTTCACCTGGACCTCGTAGCTGCGCGCGAGCTCGATCATGTTCGCCATGGTTTCGGCGATGTTGACGTTGCTCGACTCGAGCGTGCCCGATATCAGATGCACGCTCGCGTCGGCGCTCTGCTCGGTACCGCTGGTGCTGCGGAACAATCCGTCGCTGCCGCGCGTGAGCGCATCAGCGGGTGGATTGACCAGCTTGATGCGGCCGACCGTGGAGATCGTCATCGGTGTCTGTCCGCGCGGCACGATCGAGACCGAGCCGTCGCCGGCGATGTGGATCGAGGAATACGGCGGCACGTTCACGGGGCCCGAGTCCCCGAGCACCGTGTTGCCGCCGGCGGTCAGCAATGCGCCGCTCGGGTCGACCCTGAGATCGCCCGCGCGCGTATAGGCTTCGGTACCGTCACTCGCTTGCACGGCGATCCAGCCCGGACCTTTGATGGCGACGTCGAGAGTGCGGCCCGTGGCGTCGAGCGAACCGGAACTCGAGTCCCATCCAGCACTGTCGTTGGTGGCGTAGGCCCGCGATGGCAGCCCTGCGCCGACCACGTTCTGCGTCTGAAACGCCGACAGATCGGCGCGAAAGCCGTTGGTGTTGGCATTGGCGAGATTGTGGTTGTTCGCGGCCTGGGCGCGCAGGGTTTCCTTCGCTCCCGACATGGCCACGTAGACGAGACGATCCATCGCTGTTCCTGTGCGTTACCGTAGTGATATGCCGTTGCGCTTACTGTTGATTCGGAATGTTGATAGTCGTCTGGGTAATGGCATTCTCGGTCGACACCATCTCGGCATTGGCCTGGAAGGCGCGCTGCGCCGTGATCATGTTGACCAGCTGCGCGGTGATATCGACGTTGGATTGCTCGAGCGAGCCGGACTCGATGTTGCCGACGCCGGCGCCGCCGGCCTGGCCGTACACCGGCTGGCCCGAGGCAAAGGTTTGCACCCAGTTGGTGTTGGCGACCTGCTGCAGTCCCTGTTGATCGGCAAAATTGGCCACCGCCACCTGCCCCAGGGCCGTGGACTGGCCGTTGGTGTAGTTCGCCTGGACGACGCCGGTCGAGCTCACCGATACGCCGCTGAGCTGCCCGGTGGTATAGCCATTCTGCGTGACCGACGTGACACCGAAGGTATTGCCGTACTGAGTCGTGCTGGCAAGATTGAAGGTCACATTCATGGCCGCCGCACCGGTAGTCGGCGTGTACGCACCGAAGCTGACCGCATCGGGATTGATGCCGCCGCCGGCATCGACCACGCCGGTCAAGGCGCCGCTGTTGCTGTAGGTGAGCTTGACGGGCTTGCCGGCATTGACTGCGTTCGCGGGCGCGCTGCCGTCGATGTACTCGTACGCATCCCAGGTACTGCCGCCGGTATTGACGAAGTAGATGCTGGCGGTGTGGGCGGCGCCGAGCGAATCATAGAGCGTCATCGAGGTCGACTGGTTGTAAGTGTTGGCATTCGCCGGACTGAACGGCACCGCCGTCGGCGCGGCCGAACCGGCCGGCAGATTGAACGACATCGTGGCGGTGGTGCTTGCCGCCGGCGCGCTGTCGCCGGTCGAATCACCAGATTGGTCAACGACGTCGTGTTGAACCCACCCGAGGCCGTTGGCGCATAGACCTGCAGGTTCTGGCCGGCGGAATTGACGACCTCGCCATTGGCGTTGGTCTGGAAGGAGCCGGCGCGCGTGTATTGATCGGCGCCGTTGCTGCTGATGGTAAAGAAGCCGTTGCCGCTGAGCGCCAGATCCAGGCTATTGCCGGTCGTCTGGATATCGCCCTGCGAGAATTGCTGTTCGACCTGTTCCAATTGTACGCCATTGCCGATCTGAGTATTGCTCACGCCAGCCGGTGACACGGCGAACAGCTCGGCGAATGCAGAATTCGACGACTTGAAGCCGGTGGTGGCCGAGTTGGCAATGTTGTTGGCGGTGACGTTCAGATCGCTTTGGGCGGCATCGAGGCCACTGAGCGCAATTCCAAAAGACATGGGTGGTGCTCCCTTAAATTGAATTCAATCGATCTGCTGGACCGAGCTGAGTGCGACCGGTCCAAGCTGCGGCGTATTGAGGGTCGGGCTCTGGCCGGTGGTGCCGAGCGTGACGCTCGAAACTGTTCCGGTGACGTAGGTGCTGGCCGCCTCGGTCGTGCCACCGACCAACGCATTGGCGGCAATGCTGTAGGTCCCGCTCGGCGCGGCCTGGCCGTTGCTGGTCGTGCCGTTCCAGGTGAAGCTCTGCAGCCCGGCGCTGGGTGAGATCGACAACTGATCGACCACCGCGCCGGCGGCGTTGCTGATAGTAAGCACGACGCCCGTGGCGCCCGTGGGCACCTGCACCGCGCCGCCGAGCGATTGCCCGCTGATGTATGCGGCCGAACTCGCGGGCGCGAGCACGCCCTGGCCCACCAACGCTGCGCTGCTCAGCGCCTGCGAGGACAGCATTGAGTCGGACAGCGTCGTCACCGAAGTATTGAGCTGCGATATGCCCTCGACCGTGCTGAGCTCGGACAGCTGCGCCAGGAACTGGTTGCTGTCGGTCGGATTGAGCGGATCCTGGTTCTTCAGCTGCGCGGTCATGAGCGTCAGAAAATCGTTCATGGTCAGCCCGCCGACGCCGCTCGTGGCGCTGCTCGCGTTACTGGAACCATTGGCGCTACTGGCACCGCTACCGTTGATGGCCGCCAGAGGGTTGGTGGCGGTTGTGGACCCGACTGCGCTGCTACTCATGCGTTTGTTCCTGCCTATAAAGAGGAGTGGGCGAATCAGCTCTGTCCCAGCTTGAGCGTCGCCAGCATCATGTCGCGCGAGGTGTTCAAAACCTCGACGTTGTTCTGATACGAGCGCGACGCCGAAATCATGTCGGCCATTTCTTCGACCACGTTGACGTTCGGCGCATAGACGTTGCCCTGGGCATCCGCGAGCGGATTGCCGGGGTCGTAGCGTGTTTCGGGCGCCGCCTGGCTCTGCGCGATACCGGCGACGTTCACCTTGGCGGTGCTCAGATCGCCGCCGCCCATGATGGCCTGAAAGACCGGATGCTTGGCACGATAGACGCTGTTGGGATCGCCGCTGACGCTGTCGGCATTGGCCAGATTGCTCGCCACCGTATTGAGTCGAACCGACTGTGCGCTCATGCCGGAACCGGCGATGTCGAAGATCTTGAAACTGGACATATCTATTCACTCCCTCTTGCCGGCGCTCACGAGCCCGTGATGGCCGTCATCAAGTCGCGCAAAGCGGAATTCAGGAACGTCAGCGTCGCCTGATAGCGCACGCTGTTTTCGGCGAAGGCAGACTGCTCGAGCTGCTCATCGACGGTGTTGCCGTCGAGGGACGGGGCCATCGGCACGCGATATTTGAGCGCCGAGGACGCAATGCCGCCGCCAACGGCAGCGGCGCTGCCGACGGTGCCTGCCTGGGGCTGCGTCGCGCTCGTGGCTGCAGTCAACGGCAGACTGGAGCCCGGTGCCGCGGCATTTCCCGTGGCACTTGCCGTGGTGCCGCCGGCGGCACTGCCGCTCGCGGCAGCCAGTGCCGCCTTGAAATCGATGTCGCGTGCCTTGTAGTTAGGCGTATCGACATTGGCGAGGTTGGCGGCCAGCAGCTCATTGCGCTGCGCCTCCAGGCTCAGCGCCTGCGGGTGAATGCCGAGATAGCTGTCGAGCGATGTTCGCATGCCGGCGAAAGGAGCAAGGCCTATGCCAGCGCGCTCGCGAGCCGTGTTCGATGCGAATTTGTGTGACGCAGTTCGAAACGCAGTGCATTGGCTCGAATCGCGCAGCGTGAAAAGCGGCAAGCATTTGCCGGGCAACGGCAAGCCGAGGACCGCAAGCGGCCGGCTGTCGCGGCCGGCAGGCGAGCTCCTGTTTATCGGACGCCGCAATGGAAATCTAAAGCGTCATGAAATCGACGTTGCCGTATGGCACGCAGCTTGCTCGATCGGGTCCATGCGGACCACCACACCGATCTTTCTTGCGCTCGCACTCGCAGCGCTCTCATGCATCTCGAAGGCGACCACGCCGGCCGATCCGGCGTTGATTCGTGCCGCGGCAGAGGATGCCGTGCGTGCGCAGGCCGGCGCGGGCGCGAGTCTGCTGATTCTGCAGGCGGCGGCGCTCGATCCGCGACTGCGTGTCGCCAGCTGCGATCGCGGCTTGACGGGGTTCTTGACCGATTCGAACCCGCTGCGCTACCAGACAACGGTCGGCGTGCGCTGCGAGGGGTCGGTGCGCTGGACCATCTATACGAGCGTGCGCGTGGAATCGCAGGCGGCGGTGCTGGTGGCGCGCCGGACGCTCGCGCGCAATGACGAAATCAGTGCGGGCGATTTCAAGCTCGAGACGCGTCGCGTGCCGGGCATCTTGAGCGCTTATGTGACGGACCCGGCCGCGCTCGCCGGCCAAAGATTGAGCCGCCCAATCGCAGCCGACGAGCCTCTGAGCTTCGAAGCGCTGGCCCCCGCCAATCTGATCCACCGTGGTCAGGCCGTCATATTGCTGGCACGATCCGGTTCGCTCGAGGTGCGCATGAATGGCATCGCCCTGGGCGATGGCCGCGCGTCGGAACGCATCCGCGTGCAGAACGTCTCCTCGCAGCGCGTGGTCGAGGGCATCGTGCGTTCCGAAAGTGTGGTCGAAGCCCCGTTATGACCAATACAAAACGACTAAAGTTTGACGCCTGGGTGCCGATAGGTGCGTCAAGGAGCGCAAGGAGACCGTAGTGGCAAACCGTATCAAGGGGTTGGCTGGCGGGTCGATCGGGACCGGCAGCAGCAACCCGATCGAGAAGATACGCGTCGGCGCCGCCGTTGATTCGGCGACGGCTGAGTCTACGCCGAGCGCCGCTGGCGACAGCGTGCATATCACGGATTCGGCGCGTTCTCTCGCCGCGCTGTCGCAGGCCGTCATGGAAACGCCCGAGCTCGACGCCGGCCGCGTCGCGGCCGTTCAGCAAGCCATTGATTCGGGACAATATACCGTCAGTGCTCAGCGCATCGCCGCACGTCTGCTGCAGCTCGAGCAGGATCTCGGAAGCGCCACATCGCAATGAGCGTCCAGCGCAGCGACCTCAAAGAGCACCTGCGTCGAATTCTTGCCGATGAAGCGCGACTGCTCGGCGAACTCGAGCCGGTGCTGCGGCAGGAAACCGCTATTTTGCGAGGAGACGACGCTGATGCCATCCAGCGCATCGGCGGCAGTCGCCACCGCCACATCGATGCGCTGACCCGGCTCGAAGCCGAACGCAGCGACACCTGCCGCATGTTTTCCTTCGGCGCTGGCCGCGGCGGCTTGGAACGTTTGTTTGAATGGGCCGATCCGAGCGGCTCGCTGCGGCTCAAGTGGTCTTCCAATCTCGAGCTCGCTCGCCGCTGTAAGGCGGTCAACGATCAGAATGGCGCCATCGTCGCCGCCAAGCTCGGACGCGTGCAGCAGCTGCTGGCAAAACTGCGCGGCGCGAGCCCGCCCCCCGTCTACAGCGCCCGGGGCGCTCGCTACGGCAACCTGGGGCTTCGCGACCTCGGCCGGGCCTGAGACTCTTCAGGGCGACCAATAGACCGATATCGGCACGTTCTGCTGCTGCAGCAGAGCGCGCACCGGCATGTCCACGGCCGACCCGCGCAGTCGGGCCCGCTCGTACGTGGCCCATTTCGAATCCCCCGCAATCAGCAAGGCGATGCGCCGCGAATCGAGCAAGGCACGTAGATTGAGACTGATGCGCGCGCGTGGCGGCGCCGGCGCCGTCATCGCCACACAGCCGGGCGGCTGCGTGAGATCGAGCGCCAGAGCCAGTGCCGGCGAATCCGGAAACAGTGAGGCGACGTGCCCATCCTCGCCCATCCCGAGCAGCATGAAATCGAACGGTCGAGGCAGCTCGGCGACGCTCGACCAGATCGCATGAGCGACGCTGTGCGCATCGGCCGAGGCATTCTTGAGACCGACGAAATTGGCTGCGGCCGCGGCATTGCGCAGCAGATGCTCACGCACCAGCTTCTCGTTGCTCGACGGGCTTGCGGGGTCGACCCAGCGTTCGTCGGTCAAGGTGACCCAGACATCGTCCCAGTCGAGCTCGGCGCTCGAGAGCATCTCGAACAGCGCCACCGGCGTGCGCCCGCCGGGCACCGCGAGGCTCGCAGCGCGTCCGGCAGCCAGACCGTTCTGCAAAGCGCTCGCGATCTCGAGAGCCAGCGCTTCGGTCAACGCCGCGGCGTTCGCAAACCGGTGCTCTCGAGTATCAACGATCGCCATGCCGAGCAACCCTATGCCAAGCTCCTGTGCGTAGGATTCTATGCCATAGTGATAGGGCTTGCCTGCAGCGATCGCTGCGGCGACACTATCGCTGCGTCACCATCAGGTGTCCAACGCCCATCGCCCTCATGGATCCGCTTATCCGCTCCTTCTGCTCCACTCAGCTGCGCCGGCGCATGGCGCTGCTCATGGCCGTGGCGGTGCTGTTCGCCGGCATCGCTCAGGCGGGTCACTTCCACAAGTTCGAAGCCAGACAGCACAGCGATGCACATCTGCAGTGCCTGTTGTGCATGTACTCGGCCAGCAGCGCCGGTGCGCCCGAAGTGGTGCGATTGGTGGTCGGCGCGGTCGCTTACCGCTCCTACCTGCTGCCTGCGTCGGCCTCGATTGCGCACGAAGTGGCCGTTGTCTCGTATGAGGCGCGCGGGCCACCGCTAGCCTGATCCTGTCTGCTCGCCCCGCGTGGGTGAGCTCAAGCCATGTCGGCTCGCAGCGGACCCCATTCCGTATGCGCGCCTCTGCCTGCAAACACAGGATACCGACCCATGCGTTCTACCAATGTCCGTTCCGGGCTCATCGGCGCCATGCTCGCGCTGATGACCGCACCCGCTGTGCATGCGGCGGATATGGCTCTGGATACTGTCTCGGAAAGCAGCTCCGGGGCGTCCGGCGGCACGCTCGACACCGTGGTGATTACGGCCCAACGCCTCAATGAGAAGCGCGCCGAGATCGAGACCCAGACCGGCGCTTCCACCTATACCATCGACGACGCGGCGATCGCGGCATCGCCCGGCGGTGCCAACGTGCTGCTGAATCAGGTGCTGCTGCAGGCACCGGATGTCGTCCAGGATTCCTTCGGGCAGATCCACGTGCGTGGCGATCACAACGACCTGCAATACCGCCTGAACGGCATCATTCTGCCGGAAGGCATCAGTGTCTTCGGGCAATCCTTGAGCACGCGGCTGATCTCCTCGATGAGCCTGATCACGGGCGCGCTGCCGGCCGAGTACGGGTTGCGCACCGCCGGCATCATCGACCTGACCACGGGGAGCGGACTGCTGCAGCCTGGTGGCACGGTCTCGGTCTACGGCGGCAGCCATGAAACTTTCGATCCGAGCGCCGAATACGGCGGCCGATCCGGCAATCTGAGCTACTTTGTGTCGGCCGACATGTTGCGCAACGACCTCGGCATCGAATCGCCCGACGGCAGCACCGAGCCCCTGCACGACCACGCCTCCCAAATTCATGCCTTCGGCTATTTCGAGGATATTCTGGATGCCGACAATCGCCTGTCGCTGGTGCTCGGCGCGTTCAACGGTCAATACCAGATCCCGAATCAGCGCGGTTTGCAGCCCGCGCTTGGCCTGGACGTCAACGGCCAAGTCGATTTTCTCAGCAACAATCTGCACGAAAACCAGCACGAGCTCACGCAGTATGCGATTCTGAGCTGGCAGCACTCGCAGGGCGCGCTCGACTGGCAGAGCTCCCTGACGGCTCGCTACACCAGCCTCGATTTCGAGCCGGCTTGGACCGGGGATCTGCTCTACAACGGCATCGCCCAGAACGCCTTCAAGCAAGACACCGCCTTCGGTTGGCAGACCGATGCCTCCTACCATTTGACCGACGCCCATACGATTCGCGCGGGGTTCTATCTGCAGCACGACAATTCCGTCAGCGACACGACCTCGCAGGTTTTACCCATCGATACCGCCGGCGCACAGACCAGCAATCAACCGGAAGCGATTGCCGACAACGGTCAGCAGACACAATGGATCGAGAGCCTGTATCTGCAGGATGAGTGGAAGGCACTGTCGAACCTGACGATCAACTACGGGCTGCGTGGCGATCATTACAATGCCTACTCCAGCGGCGGCCAGCTCAGCCCGCGCGTCAACGTAGTCTGGGAAGCGCTACCCGGAACCAACGTGCACGCTGGCTATTCGCGCTATTTCACTCCGCCGCCGTTCGAATTGATCGCCAGCGAAACGTTCACCAAATTTTCCGGCACGACTGCCGTGCCCCCCGGCTCGGAGACGGCCGATACCCCGCCCGCGGCCGAACGCGCCGACTATTACGACTTCGGCGTGCAGCAGAAATTACTCGACCAGAGCCTGACTCTCGGCGTCGACAGCTACTACGAATCGTCGATACATCTGATCGATGAAGGACAGTTCGGCGCGCCGATCATCCTGACGCCATTCAACTATCACTTCGGCCGCATCAGCGGCCTGGAATTCACCGGCAACTACACCAGCCACGGCCTTTCAGTCTACGGTAATCTCGCCTTCCAAAGCGCCAAGGGTAAGGAAGTCGAGTCCTCGCAGTTCAACTTCACGCAACAACAGCTCGCCTATATCGCCGACAACTACATTCATCTGGATCATGAAGAGCGTGTCTCGGCCTCGAGCGGCGTCTCCTATCTCTGGAAGGACACGCGCTTGAGTGCCGACATGATCTTCGGCACCGGCCTGCGCGACGAGCTCGTGTTGGGAAACGGCCTTGACATCCCCAACGGCGATCACACACCGAGCTACGCCGAGATCAATGTGGGCCTGTCCCATGCCTTCCACTTCGATCACACGGGGGCCCTCACGGCCCGGCTCGATGTGATCAATCTGTTCGACAAGGTCTACCAGATCCGCAGCGGCACCGGCATCGGCGTCTTTGCGCCGCAGTATGGTGCACGTCGAGGAGTGTTCTTCGGCCTGGCCAAGGACTTCTAGCGAATCTTGAGTCTGCGATCGCGCAACGCAGCGCCGCCGCGCTAACATGGCCGCGGGCATGAGTTGAGACAGGGAAGCGTGCATGTCGGACCTTTGGCAGACCATCGCCCTCGGCATCATCGAGGGTGTCACCGAGTTTTTGCCGGTATCCAGCACCGGACATCTGCTGGTGGCCGAGCACTGGCTCGGCGAGCGCTCGGAATTGTTCAATGTGGCAATCCAGGCAGGCGCGATCCTGGCGGTGGTCTTCATCTACTGGCGCCGGCTCCTGACGCTGTTCACATGCCTGCATGACCCGCAGAACAAGGACTACCTGGCCAAGCTCATCGTTGCATTTCTGATCACCGCGGTAGGCGGCTTCGTCGCCACCCGGCTCGGCTTCCGGCTGGCCGACGCCATCCGACCGATCGCGCTGGCACTGATCATCGGTGGCATCGCGATTCTCGCAATCGAGCAGTTGATCGCCCGCCGGCCGCTGATCACGACGGTGACCTGGAATGTGGCGATCTGGGTCGGTACAGCCCAGATCCTGGCGGGCGTACTGCCCGGTACCTCGCGTTCCGCGGCGACTATCTTCGCGGCCATGCTCGCCGGCCTGACCGCACGCCCCGCGGCCACCGAATTCGCCTTTCTGGTCGGCATTCCGACCATGTTCGCCGCCACCGGCTATGAACTGCTCAAGGTCCGCCACCAAGCAGCCGACGAAGATTGGACGGCACTTGCGATCGGTTTCCTGGTCTCAGGTGTAGTCGCGTTCATCGCCGTGAAGTGGCTGCTGCGCTATATACAGACGCATCGCTTTACGGTGTTTGCGTGGTATCGGATTGTGCTCGGCCTCGCGCTGCTGCTGATGGCCCTGGACTGACAGGCACCCGGGCCGCACGACGCGACTGTAAATCGTGCATTAAATCTTGTTAACTAATCACTGATTGACGCTCGGGCCGCTTAACTAGCGCGGTGCGCGCGCTTCTGGTCACACTGCATCAATGATTGCTGCATGGATTAAGCATGAATGTCCCAACGCCTGAAGACGCTGCGGCGGGTCGGCCTGCCGGAGCCAGTGGCCGCAAGAAACTCGGGTGGACGCTTGCTATCGTGGGGTTGGTGGCTTTAGGGGTCATCGGCTTGCGCTACCGAGCCCAATCGGTGACACCGCCCGGCGGGCGCTTCGGCGCCGGCGGCCCACTGGCGGTCGGCGTTGCCAAGGTCACGACCGGCGATGTGCCCATTACGGTGAACGCGCTGGGCACTGTGACCCCGCTCGCCACCGTCACGGTGCATCCACAGATCACCGGCCCGCTGATCAAAATCGACTTTACCGAAGGCAAGATCGTCAAGGCCGGTGAACTGCTCGCAGAAATCGATCCGCGGCCATTCCAGGCAACGCTCGATCAGACGCTGGGCCAGCTCAAGCGCGATCAGGCGCTGCTGGCCAACGCGCGTATCGATCTGGCGCGCTACAAGACGCTGCTGTCGCAGGAGTCTGTTTCCGATCAGACCTACGCCACACAGCTCTCGAGCGTCGCGCAGGATGAAGCCACCGTCGCCTTCGATGAGGCCGCCGTGGAGTCGGCAAAGCTCAATTTGAGCTATTGCCGCATCGTATCGCCGGTCACCGGCCTGGTCGGCCTGCGCCAGGTCGACATCGGCAATCTCCTCCAGGCCAATACCAGCACGATCGTCATCGTGACGCAGATGCAGCCGATGTCGGTACTGTTTACGGTGCCGGAGGACAGTGTCAGCACCATACTGGATCACCTGCATCGCGGCGAGAAGCTCACCGTACAGGCATTCGATCGCAGCCTCACCAACCAGATCGCGAGCGGCACGCTCAGCAATTCGGACAATCAGATCGACACTACGACCGGCACGCTCAAGCTGCGGGCAATGTTCGACAACTCCAAGCTCGAGCTGTTTCCGAATCAATTCGTCAATGCCCATCTGGTTCTCGAGACCCTGCACGATCAGATCGTGGTCCCGGGCGCGGCGCTACAGAACGGCTCCCACGGCAGCTATGTCTACCTGGTCAACGCGGATAACACGGTGAGCATGCGCCCGGTGGTGGCGGGTCCGACCGCGGCAGATCTTGTGGCCATCACGCAGGGCCTTTCGAGCGGGCAGACGGTCGTGGTCGACGGTGCCGATCAGCTGCGCGACGGCGCCAAGATCATGCTACCGCAGGCGCCTGGTGCCGGCTCGAGCGGCGCGGGCGCGCATATGCCACGCAACGGCACCGGTGGCAGCAGTACGGGCGGTGGCGGCGATGGTGCGGGTGCCACCGGCGGCAGCAGTACGGGCGGTGGCGGCGATGGTGCGGGTGCCACCGGCGGCAGCAGTACGGGCGGTGGCGGCAATGGCGGCCCACACCACCGGCAGCATCAGAACGGCGGCGACGCTGGCGCGCCAGCGGGCGGCGCTTCGTCGGGCGGCGCCGCTGCGTCGGGCGGCGCTGCGCCGCCGGCGTGAAGCCTCTCAGCATGGCGCAATGAACCCATCACGCCCGTACATCCTGCGGCCGGTCGCCACCTCGTTGCTGATGGCGGCGATTCTGATCGTCGGTGCGATCGGCTACCTGTTTCTGCCGCTGTCGGCATTGCCCGAGGTGGATTACCCGACCATTCAGGTGCAGACCTTCCTGCCCGGAGCGAGCCCGGAGGTCATGACCTCGACCGTGACGGCGCCGCTCGAACGTCAATTCGGGCAGATGCCGGGCCTCAAGGAGATGTCGTCGCGCAGCTCGGCCGGCGCCTCCGTGCTGACGCTGCAATTCGACTTGAGCCTGAATATCGATATTGCGGAGCAGGAGGTTCAGGCCGCGATCAATGCTGCCGGCAATCTGCTGCCGAGTACCCTGCCCGCGCCGCCGATCTACGCCAAAGTCAATCCGGCTGATGCGCCCATCCTGACTCTGGCCGTGACCTCGAGCTCGATGCCTATCACACAGGTCGAGGACCTGGCCGATACGCGCATCGCGCAGAAGATCTCGCAGCTCGCCGGCGTCGGTCTGGTCAGCATCAACGGCGCGCAGCGGCCGGCCGTGCGCATCCAGATGAACCTGCAGGCGCTGGCCGCCTACGGACTGAACGTCGATGACGTTCGCACGACCATCAGCAACGCCAACTCGGATGCCCCCAAGGGCAGCTTCGACGGCACTGCGCGCGCCTACTCGATCGACGCCAATGATCAGATCGCGAATGCGCAGCAATACCGCGACATCATCGTCGGCTACAACGCCACCAACGGCGCGCCGGTACGGCTGTCGGATGTCGCCAACGTGACGCAAAGCGCCGAGAACAACAAGCTGTCGAGCTGGATGAACAATACTCCGGCGATCCTGCTCAACGTCCAGCGGCAGCCGGGCGCCAACGTCATCGCGGTGGTCGATCAGATCCGCAAGCTCCTGCCGAGCATCCGCAACTCGCTGCCGGCGAACCTCGACGTGACGGTGCTCACCGACCGCACCAACACCATCCGCGCCTCGGTCAACGATGTACAGTTCGAGCTCTCGCTGGCGGTCGCGCTCGTGGTGCTGGTGATATTCCTGTTCTTGCGCAGCGTGCCGGCGACCATCATTCCGAGCCTGTCGGTGCCGCTGTCGTTGATCGGTACTTTCGCGGCGATGTACCTCTGCGGCTTCAGCCTCAATAATCTGTCGCTGATGGCGCTCACGATCGCCTCCGGCTTCGTGGTCGACGATGCAATCGTGATGATCGAGAACATCTCGCGCTACATCGAGAAGGGCGAAAAGCCGCTCGCCGCCGCGCTCAAGGGATCCGAGGAGATCGGCTTCACCATCGTGTCGCTGACCGTATCGCTGATCGCGGTACTGATTCCGCTGCTGTTCATGCGTGAAGTGGTGGGACGCCTGTTCCGCGAATTCGCCATCACGCTTGCCATCTCGATTCTGATTTCGGCCGTGGTGTCGCTGACACTGGTACCTATGCTGTGCGCGAAGATGCTGCGATCGCGCGAGCAGCAGGCGCAGCGCCGGCGCAGCGCGATTGCCATCAAGTCGGAGCAGGCCTTCAATGAGCTGGTGGCCCGCTACGATCGGCTGCTGCGCCGCGTGCTCGACCACCAGACGCTGGTGCTGTGGCTCGCCGCCGCCACGGTAGTGCTGACGGTGGCGCTGTACATGATGATTCCGAAGGGCTTCTTCCCGCTGCAGGACACCGGCATTCTGCAGGGCATGACCGCGGCGGACCCGAAGATCTCCTTCGACGCCATGATCGAGCGGCAGCAGCAGCTGGCCGATGCGATCCGCCAAGAGCGCGAAGTCGAGAGCCTGTCGTCCTTCGTTGGCGTCGATGGCACCAATACCACGCTCAATACCGGCCGCTTTCTGATCAACCTGGTGCCGAAGGATCAGCGCAGCGACAGCATCGAGCAGATCATGGCGCGCCTGCGGCACGCGGCACGACAGGTGAGCGGCATCACGCTGTCGCTGCAGCCGGTGCAGGATCTGACCATCGACTCCACGGTTGGCCGCGCGCAGTACCAGTTCATCCTCGAAGCCGCAAGCAGCACGGCCCTCAAGCCCTGGGTCCCGGCGCTGCTGAACCGTCTGACCCGGGCTCCCGAACTCAGCAACGTCTCGACCAATTTCACCGACAGTGGACTCACGGCGCAGATCGATATCGATCGCGATACCGCGGCGCGCTTCGGCGTGACTGCGGCGACCATCGACAACGCCCTCTATGATGCCTTCGGGCAACGCATCATCTCGACCATTTACGCCGAGTCGAACGAATACCGCGTCATCATGGAGGCCGATCCGAAGTTGCAGAGCACGGTGGACTCCCTGAACTATATCTACGTGCCCTCTGCCGGGGGTGGCCAGGTGCCGCTTGGGTCCATTGCGCACATTAGCGTACGATCCGCGCCGCTCGAGATCGATCACCTTGGACAGTTTCCGGCGGCGTTGTTCTCGTTCGACGTCGCCCCGACGGCCTCACTCGAGCAGGCGGTGGATGCGGTCCGGGCGGCCGAGCACGCGCTCAATCTGCCGAGCAGCATCTCGACCACATTCGAAGGCGCGGCCCTGGCGTTTCAATCATCGCTGCGCAATGAAGTGCTGCTGATCCTCGCCGCGATCGTCACGGTGTACATCGTGCTGGGTGTGTTGTACGAAAGCTATATTCACCCATTGACGATCCTCTCGACACTGCCGTCGGCCGGCATCGGCGCGCTGCTGGCATTGATCATGGCCGGTCTCGATCTGAACATCATCTCGATCATCGGCATCATCCTGTTGATCGGTATCGTCAAGAAGAACGCCATCATGATGATCGACTTCGCCCTGAGCGCCGAGCGTGAACACGGTAAGTCGCCACGCGAGGCGATACACGAGGCGGCCCTGCTGCGCTTCCGGCCGATCCTCATGACGACGGTCGCGGCATTATTCGCCGCCTTGCCTCTGATGCTCGGCACCGGCACGGGCTCGGAACTGCGCGCGCCATTGGGCATCTCGATCGTCGGCGGACTTCTGGTCAGTCAGTTGCTGACGCTGTTCACGACACCGGTGATCTACCTGTTCTTCGATCGGCTTGCGCAGCGCACGCGTCGCCGATTTCCGCGACGGCAGGAGACCGGCACGGCGCCTTCACGAGCCGGTGAGCTCGGTGCCTGAGGCTCTGGCCCCGCCGCCATGAGCATCTCCGAACCCTTCATCCGCCGGCCGGTCGCAACCACGCTGCTGACCATCGGCTTGGCGCTGGCGGGCGGACTGGCCTTCTTCCTGCTGCCGGTATCGCCGATGCCGAACGTCGATTTTCCGGTCATCGTCGTGTCGGCCTCGCTTCCTGGCGCCAGTCCCGAGACCGTCGCGACCAGCGTCACCACGCCACTCGAACGCCATCTGGGCACGATCGCCGGCGTCACGGAAATGACCTCCCAGAGTGCCGTCGGCAGCTCGCGCGTTTCGTTGCAGTTCGAGCTCAGTCGCGACATCGACGGCGCAGCGCGCGACGTCGAAGCTGCGATCCAGGGGGCGCGCGTCGACCTGCCGAGCTCGCTGCGCAGCAATCCAACTTACCGCAAGATCAATCCAGCCGATGCACCGGTGCTGATTCTGGCGCTGACTTCCGACACCCTGACTGGCGGTCAGATCTACGACTCCGCCTCGACCATCATGCAGCAGAAGCTACTGCAGGTGCAGGGCATCGGTGATGTCACGATCGGCGGCGGCTCGCTGCCGGCGGTGCGCGTCGAGCTTAATCCGCGCGCGTTGTTTCAGTATGGCATCGGCCTGGAGGATGTGCGCGCCGCGCTCTCGGCCGCCAATGCCAACAGCCCTAAGGGGGCGTTGCAACAGGGCGAGCAGCGCTATCAGATCTACGTCAATGACACTGCCAAGCTCGCCAGTGAATACCAGCCACTGATCGTCGCCTACCGCAACAACGCCGCCGTGCGTCTGCAGGACGTCGCTACGATCTCCGCGGGCGTCGAAGACGTGCGCAATCTTGGCTTGGCCGACGGCACCACGGCCATTCTGGTAGTGCTGCACCGCCAGCCGGGAGCCAACGTGATCGACGTGGTCGATCGCGTGCGCGCACTGATTCCCGAACTTCAGGCCTCGATCCCGGCCAGCATCCGTATCATCCAGACCAACGACCGCACCGAGACCATTCGTGCCTCGTTGCGCGACGTCGAGCGCACGCTGCTGATCGCGATCGCTCTGGTGGTGTTGGTGGTATTCCTGATGCTGCGCGACGGCCGCGCGGCGCTGGTCCCGAGCGTCGCCGTGCCGTTGTCGCTGATCGGCACCTTCGGCGTGATGTATCTGCTCGGATTCAGTCTCGACAATCTGTCGCTCATGGCGCTCACGGTTGCGACCGGCTTCGTGGTGGACGACGCCATCGTCATGCTCGAGAACATTGCCCGCCATGTCGAGCAGGGCATGCCGCGCGTGCAGGCGGCGCTGCTCGGAGCGCGCGAGGTCGGATTCACGGTGCTGGCCATGAGCCTGTCGCTGGTGGCGGTGTTTCTGCCCATCCTGCTGATGGGGGGCCTGGTGGGTCGCACGTTTCGCGAATTCGCGCTGACGCTGTCGGTGGCCATCGCGATCTCGCTACTGGTGTCGCTGACCACGACACCGATGATGTGCGCTGCGGTGCTGCGCAGCCACCACCACCAGGGCCGCTTTCTGACCGCCATGGAGCGCGGCTTCGATGCGATGCGCGATTTCTACGGGCGCACGCTGCGCGTGGCGCTCGAGCATCCGCGCACCGTCATGCTGGTGCTCGCGGCCACGGTGGCACTGAACTTCTACCTGTTCGCGATCGTGCCCAAGGGATTCTTCCCGCAACAGGACACCGGCACGCTGGTGGGCAATCTTCGGGCCGATCAGAGCATTTCCTTTCAGTCCATGGTGCAGAAATTGCGCAGCGCCATGGCCATCGTACAGAGCGACCCGGCGGTTCAGGACGTCGTCGGCTACACCGGCGGTGGCAGTGGCTACGGCGGTGGCACCAATAGCGCCAACATTTTCGTCGGACTCAAGCCGCTGGCGCAGCGCAAAGTCAAAGGCGATCGCGTGATCGCCCGGCTACGGGTCAAGCTGCAGGCGGTGACCGGCGCACGGCTGTTTCTGCAGGCGATCCAGGATATCCGCGCGGGTGCGCGCCAGAGCAATTCGCAATACCAGTACACGATCCTCGCCGACAGCCTCGAGGATCTCAGGACCTGGACACCGCGGATCACCGAGGCGCTCAAGAGCGTGCCTGAGCTTGCGGACGTCAGTTCGGATCAGCAGGACAAGGGGCTCACCGTGGCCCTCAAGCTCGACCGCGCGACCGCGGCACGGCTGGGCATCAATCTCTCCAATATCGACAACACGCTCTACGACGCCTTCGGCCAGCGGCAGGTGTCGACCATCTATAACGATATGAATCAATACCACGTCGTCATGGAGGTCGAGCCGCGCTTCTGGCAGAACCCGAGCACGCTGCAGGAAGTCTGGGTCAGCACCACTGGCGGCGCCTTGAGCGGCACGCAGACCACGGCAGCCGGCGTGAGCTCCTTCAGCAACGCCTCGGCCAGCACGCTCGCCGGTAGCACGGCCGGTGCCGCGAGCAAGATCAGCGGCATCAGCGCGCTGAGCGCCACCGGCACGACCGGCAATAGCGGCGTCAGCGGCAGCGCCGGTAGCATCAGCGGCAGCGCCGCCACCGGCAGTACGCTGGCGACGACCGCGACCGCGACCGCCGCGCGCAATCTGGCGCTCAACCAGCTTACCAACAGCGGCCGCGGTGGCGCTTCGACCGGAGCATCGGTCAGTACCAGCGCCGAGACCATGGTGCCGCTGGCGGCGATCGGCAGTTACGGACCGGGCACCACGCCGCTGGCGATCAATCATCAGGGACCGTTCGTGGCGACGACCTTCTCTTTCAATCTGCCCGAGGATGTCTCCCTGGGCACGGCCATTGCGGCCATCGCGCGCACCATGCAGACCCTGCACGTGCCGATCTCGGTGCACGGCTCGTTTGCGGGCACCGCCCAGGTGTTTCAGCAGTCGCTCGCGAACGAGCCCTGGCTGATCGCCGCTGCCATACTGGCCGTCTACATCGTGCTCGGCATCCTCTATGAAAGCTACGTGCATCCGATCACGATCCTCTCGACGCTGCCATCGGCGGGCGTCGGTGCGGTGCTGGCATTGCTGCTGTTCGGCACCGAGTTCAGCCTGATCGCGCTGATCGGCGTGATCCTGCTGATCGGTATCGTCAAGAAGAACGCCATTATGATGATCGATGTCGCGCTCGAGACCGAGCGCACGCGCCATGTCGATGCACGCGCGGCGATCTATGATGCCTGCTTGCTGCGCTTCAGGCCGATCATGATGACCACGATGGCAGCCCTGCTCGGCGCCGTGCCGTTGGCCGTTACCACCGGCAGCGGCGCCGAAATGCGCCAACCGCTCGGCATCTCCATCGTCGGCGGTCTGCTGGTCAGTCAGGTGCTGACGCTCTACACCACCCCGGTGGTTTATCTTTATATGGACCGCTTCCGCGGCTGGCTGTCGACGCTCTGGCGAGGTCACGGCCGGATTGCACAGGGCGCACAGCAACAGTACACATGATGCACAAGACTTTTCACTGCCTGCCGCTTGCGGCCTTGCTGCTGCTGGCCGCGTGCAAGGTCGGACCCAATTACCGCCGGCCGGACGTACCCGTGGCCAGCGCCTATAAAGAGGACCAGGGCTGGAAGCCGGCCGTGCCGGCACAGGCGGCGAAGGACGAGCCCTGGTGGGCGATTTATGGCGATCCGCAGCTCGATGCGCTCGAGCGGCAGGTGGCCGTCTCCAACCAGACGCTCATCGCCTCCGAGGCCGCCTACCGCGCCGCGACGGCGCAGGTTGCGATCGATCGCGGGCCGTTGCTGCCCGATATCAGTCTGACCGGCGTCAACACGCGAAGCGGCGGCGGCAGCGGGTTCTCGCAGGGCGTGACGACGGGCGCCGGCACGACGATCTCGGCCAACAACAGTTCGCGCAACAACATCTACAGCGCCGGTGCCCAGGGCAGCTGGCAGCTGGACGTCTGGGGCCGCATTCGGCGCACGGTGGAATCGGATGTCGCCAAGGCGCAGGTCAGCGCGGCCGATGTCGCGGCCGCGCAGCTCTCAGCGCAAATCACCCTGGCGCAGGACTACTTCCAACTGCGTGCGGCGGACGAACAGCGGCAGCTCTATGCGGCATCGATCAAGGCATTTCAGGCCTCGCTGACGATCGCGCAGAACCAGGTCAAGGCCGGTATTACCACGCTCGCTGACGTCTATTCGGCTGAGACCGAGCTCGAAAGCACGTCGGCCTCGGACGTCAGCGTTAAGCTAACGCGCGCCAAATATGAACATGCCATCGCGGTGCTGATCGGCAAGAACCCTGAGGACCTGGCGCTCGACCATGGCGCTCTGACCAAGACCGTGCCGGTCGCGCCCGCCGGCATTCCCTCCGAGCTGCTGCAGCGGCGGCCGGACATCGCGGCCGCGGAGCGCACCGTGGCGAGCGCCAATGCGCTGATCGGCGTGGCCGAGTCCGCCTGGTATCCGAGTGTGACGCTGTCGGCCTCGTACGGCTTCACCGCGACCGCACTGCCGGGACTGCTCAACGCCGGCAATTCGTTGTGGTCGTTCGGGCCCTCGCTCGCGGAAACGCTGTTCAATGGCGGCGCGCGCCTCGCCACCAACCGCCAGGCGCGTGCCAACTATGATCAGGCGGTGGCGAGCTATCGGGCCACGGTGCTGTCGGCATTTCAGGCGGTCGAGGATGATCTGTCGAGCCTGCGCGTTCTGGAGCAGCAGGCGGCGCTGCAGAGCACCGCGGTCGAGGATGCGCGCAAGTCCGAGGCACTGTATTTGAATCAATACAAGTCCGGCATCATCGTCTACACGACCCTGCTGACGGCACAGACCACGCGCCTCGCGGCCGAGATCAGCCTGCTCGGCATCCAAAGTCAGCAGCTGGTCTCCAGCGTCGACCTGGTGGCGCAGCTCGGCGGCGGCTGGAACGCCTCGGAACTCGACCAGGCCAATCGCGGTGTCGCGACGCGCTGAGGCGAGCCAGCGCTCGAGCCAAGCTTCAAAATTTGTAGCCGAACGACGCGCCGATCACCCGCGGCCGCAGCGGCGTCTGCGCGACGATGAACTGGTCGTCGCTGATAAACGTAGCGGCGTTTGAATTGCTTAAGTTCTCACCGTACACGGTCACATTCCAGGCATCCTTCGAGACGCCGAAGGACGCGGCGTAGGTCGAATAAGCCGGCAGCTCGAAGCGCAACCTCGAAGTTGTGAACGCCACCTGTGCGAGCGTCGGGTTCGAGCCCGCCTGCGTGTAGGAATGGCCGCTATGGGTAGCGCCGAATTGCACAAACGGGCTGTAGCCCGCGATGGACCACTCGTACCGGGCGCGCAGGCTGAACTGAATCGGCGGCGCATCGGCACTGGGGGACCCGATCGGGCCGAACGGACTGGTGATCTGCGTGCAACCGGTACCGGTAGCGCTGCAGACCTGCGTAATCGGCTTGCCGTAGTTCGCGCTGGCGGGGTTGTTGTCGGTCAACACGGGTGAATTCGTCTGCACGCTCTGGTTCCAGGCGATCGAACCCTGCAAGGTCAGCCCGTTCGTGACCCGGCCGACCAGCGAGGTCTCGATACCTCTGATCCGAAAGTTCTGGCCGTTGGTGTCGAAGAAAATGTTGCCGGTCACCCCGGGGTTGAAGAAGGAGACCTGGACGTTGTCCCAGTTTTCCTGGTAGATGGCCCCGTTCCATTGCAGGCGATGATCGAAGAACTCCGTCTTCCAGCCGATCTCGTTGTTGGTCAGCTTGTCGGACGAGTACGCCTTGGGAGTCGCGAACTGCGCCGTTCCCGCATCCGGCCCGGGGGCATAGGCATAGATACCGCCGTTCTGGTTGAAGCCGCCCGGCCGGAAGCCCTGTGAGAAGGTGTAGTAGACCATGACATCGGGAATGATGTGCCAAGTCAGATTGGCGCGGCTCTTCCAGCCGGTCTCGGTGTCGCGCAGATTCTGTGCGTTGAGGTTGTAAGAGTCAGCGGACTGACAGCCACCGGGCGGCACGCCCGCCTCTTGGCAGAGAAAACTGGACATGACACTGCCCGCCGACAGGTTCTCGAACAGGAAGTGCCGGGTGCCGACGGTGGCAGTCAGCACCTTCGGAATCAGGTCGAAGTCGATGGACGCAAAAAACGCCAGCTGCTTGGTCTGGCGAATCTGGTCCTGGTAGAAGGAGGTGTGGTCGCCCTGGACACCGGGATTCTGCACGGTGGTGCCGGGGAACGTGCCGACGTTCGACAGGCAGGCGCTGTTACCGGCCGTCCCAGCCGCGCCATTCGAGGTGCACGGCGGAATGTTCTTGTACATCCAGGCGGTCTGATCGTAGACGGTATTGTTTTCCCAGAACGCGCCGCCAATCGCGCGCAGGCGCCAGTCGTCCGGTGTGCTCAGGCGCAATTCGTGCTGCTGGTGCGTATTGCGCTCGCTCGAATGCCACGTGGCACTCGGCGAGTAGCATTTCGAGGTTGGGGCGAAAACTCCGAGGCCTGGGCCGACGCACTGGTAGTAATCGGCAAACAGGCCGCGCGCATAATTGGTGTAGTCGCCGACCTGATCGACATTGCGCACCAGATAACCGCCGGTATAGACGGCCTTGAGATCGCCGAACTTGCCGTTCAGCGTCCACGCCGTGCTCTCGAAACGGTCCTTGTCATACCCGTTGTTGAACAGCGTCACTTCGAGCGGTTGCAGCGGCGCGCCATTCGAGGCATTGGGCTGCTGGTAGAACACGCCCTCGGTGTGCAAGTCCTGGTAGGACTGCGTGATCAGCGCGTCCCAGTCATCGTTGAACTTGTACAGCGCCTCGACGCGCAGGCCTTCGTAGGTCGCCGGGTTGATGTCATTTCCCACCACGGCGGCGTTATTGATGACCGGACTGCCGGGCGGCACGCAATAACCATTGTTCACCCCGCCGTCCGGGCATGCCCCGCCGACTGCCGGATAGCCCGCATTGCTGATACCGGCGTCGGTGTTCTGGCGCGTGAAGGTTGCCGGCACATTGTCGATGTAGCCGCCGCGCCAGTCACCGTAGATCACCGCCCGCACGGCCATGGTATTGGCGATCAGTGGCAGGTTGATGACTGCGGTCACGTCCCCGTTCGGATCGCCGTGCGCAGTCCCGCTGACGCCGCCCTTGATGCTACCCTCAGTCGTGTCGAGCTTCGGTTCGTTGGTGATGTAGCGGATCACACCGGCCTCGGCGCCGGCACCGAACAACGTGCCCTGCGGACCCTCAAGGACCTCGATACGATTCAGGTCGGCGGCATAGATGTCGAGGTTGCGATTGGGCAGCTGACCGGATTGATTGTCCAGGTAGATCGCGACGTTCGGGTTCAAGCCCGTTGAGCCGCTGCCCTGGCTGGCCTGCGAACCGGCGCTCAGTCCGCGCATGAACACCTCGTTCTGGCCCGGCCCGTTGTTCGCCGTCGTGACGTTCGGCAGCGTCTTGATGTAGTCGTCGAAGGTCTCGACGTTGAGTTGCTGCAGCGTTTCCGATGTCAGCGCCTGCATCGAGATCGGCACGTCCTGGATGTTCTGCGTGCGGCGCTGCGCGGTGACGGTGACCTCGGCAAGCATTTCGCCACCCGCTTCGGTCGTCTCGGTCGCCGTCTCGGCAGCAAACGCCCCGAAGGACGCGCCTCCGAGGATGGCCGCTACCACATATGAGACCTTCGAGTTCATTGTCTGACCCCCTTAGTCACCTGATGTGCACCCCGGATGCGCCGGCGTTGGTCGCGCGCTGCGGCTGCCATCTTGTACGCTCGGGCCCGCGCGGCCTCAAGGCTTTGGTTTCGATTAAATCCGCCCCGTCCCGCCGACGATTGAACGAACGCGTCGTTGCGGTGTTACGGACGCGCCGTTCAACACTCCGGTACGTTGACTGCCAGACCGCCCTGCGAGGTTTCCTTGTATTTCGACTGCATATCGGCCCCCGTTTGCCGCATGGTCGCAATGACCTGATCGAGTGACACATGGTGCGTGCCATCGCCGTGCATGGCCAGCGAGGCGGCGGTGATCGCCTTGACGGCGCCAAAGGCGTTGCGCTCGATACAGGGAATCTGGACCAGCCCGCCGATCGGATCGCAGGTCATGCCGAGATGATGTTCCATGGCGATCTCCGCGGCGTTTTCGATCTGCGCATTGCTGCCTGCGAGCGCGGCGACCAGGCCGGCAGCGGCCATGGCGCAGGCCGAGCCGACTTCGCCCTGGCAGCCGACCTCGGCGCCAGAAATCGAGGCGTTGAGCTTACAAAGCGCCCCGATCGCGGTGGCGGTCAGCAAAAACGTGTGAATCCCGGCTCGATCGGCGCCGGCCACATGATCACGATAATAACGCAGCACCCCCGGGATCACGCCCGCGGCACCATTGGTGGGCGCAGTGACCACCCGGCCGCCGGCGGCATTCTCCTCGTTGACGGCAATGGCATAGAGGCTCACATAATCCATGATCTCGTGTGGCGCGTGCACCGCGCGGCTCTGCGCCGAGCGCAACCGCTGGTGCAGTGCCGGCGCCCGCCGACGCACCTTCAGACCGCCCGGCAATTCACCGGCGGCGGCGATGCCGCGATCGATGCAGGCCATCATGGTCCCCGCCACGCGATCGAGGTGCTGTTCGATCTGCTCGTGCGAATGAAGCGCCTGCTCATTGCGCAACACCAGCGCCGAGATCGACAGTCCCTCGCGTGCAGCCAGCGCGAGCAGCTCAGCCGCGGACGCGAACCGATGCGGCACCGTCGCGCACGGCACCGACGAGACCGCCACGTCGTGCTCGAGCGCGATGAAGCCGCCGCCGACCGAGCACCAGCGTTGCTGCAACAGCGGCGCGCCCGAGGCGCCGCGGGCCTCGAAGATCATCGTGTTGGGATGCACCGGGGTCGCCGCGGCAGTATCGAACACGAGGTCGGTGTGCGGCTCGAAATCGATGCGCCGGTCGGCGATCTGCAGCCAATGCTCATCGGTTGCCCGTTGCAGCAACGCCTGCAACGCCGTGGGCTCGACCGTGTCCGGCTGCTCGCCGCTCAAACCGGCGATGATCGCGCGGTCGCTGCCGTGACCACGGCCGGTCCATGCCAGAGACCCCAGCAGCACGACCTGGATGCGCGCGAGCTGATCTAGCGCATCGCTCGAGCGCAAGGCATCGATGAACGCGGCGGCGGCTCTCATCGGTCCGACGGTATGCGACGAGGAGGGGCCGATGCCGATCTTGAACAAATCGAACACGCTGATCATGAGGTCACGGCTCGAATTCCCGTGCGACTTCCTGCAGCAGCAGCTGCACGTACGGAGCGAACGAACGCCATACCTCGAGGTGAAACGACTCGACCGCGGTCCGCCACAGCACGATCGGTGCTTTGGCGAGCAGCGTGCGCGTGCACATGCCGACCGGAAACGCCGCGGGGTGCAGATCGAGCGGGCAGCCGGCGTTGAGCAGGTTCGCGGCGCGCGGGCCGCTGATCTGCAGCGCGAGCTGTCGCTGGCTTACGTCGATCAGCGAATGCGGCCTGCCGGCGAGCGCCGCCTCGAGCGAGCGCAGCGTCGCGGCCCATTCCGACTCCTGCACCAGCAGCAGCTGCTCGTCGGGCCCAAGCCACAGCGCGGCCCGCATATCGCCTTCGCTCGAGCGACAGGCCTCGGCCGGCAGTTCCACACCGAACGCCCGACCGGCGGCGCTCATGACCTCAGGGGCTCCGCGCAGGCTCAAGCGGCCCAGCCCCGAGAGCGAAGCGACCGTGGCTTCAGGCATGCAGGCGCTCTGCGCTCGGGTCGTAGAACACGGGCGAGGTCACCTCGACGGCGATCGAGCCGTGCGGCATGGGCACGTACAAGGTCTGGCCGATGCGCGCGCGGCCGCCGCTCACCAGCGCCAGCGCGATCGATCGTCCCAGCGTCGCACTATGATAGGCCGAGCTCACGTGGCCGAGCGGCCGGATGGACTTCGAGGGTGCGGCATCGAGCATGACCTGCGCGCCTTCCTCGAGTACCGATTGCGGATCGTCACGGGTAGTGAGCCCGACCAGCTGCTTGCGATCGCTGGCCGACATCGCCGCTCGCTCGAGCGAGCGCTTGCCGACGAAATCGGACTTGTTCTTGCCGATGGTCCAGCCGAGTCCGGCATCGTCCGGTGTCACGGTGCCGTCGGTATCCTGGCCAACGATGATGTAGCCCTTCTCTGCGCGCAGTACATGCATGGTCTCGGTGCCGTAGGCGCAGATGCCGTAATGCCTGCCGGCCTCGAACACGGTCTCCCAGAGCTCCATGCCGCGATCGCCGGGTACGTTGACTTCGAAGCCGAGTTCGCCGGTGAAACTCACACGGAACAGCCGCATCGGCGCATCGCAGAACTCGCCCACCAGCGCACTCATGTGCGGCATCGACCCCGCGCTGATATCCACGCCGCGCATCATGCCGGCATCGATCAGCTGCTGCAGTACTGCGCGTGCATGCGGTCCCTGCACGGCCACCACGGCCCACTGTTCGGTGGTCGAGGTCAGCCAGACCTGCAGATGCGCCCACTCGGTCTGCAGATAGTCCTCCATGAGCGCGAGCACGCGGGCGGCACCGCCGGTGGTGGTCGTGACGTGGAAGCGGTCGGCCGCGAGCCGCGCCACCACGCCGTCGTCGATGATGAACCCATCCTCGCGCAGCAGCAGCCCGTAGCGGACGCGCCCGGGGAGGAGTTTTCCCCAGGAATTCACATACAACCGCTCCATGAAGGTCGCCGCATCGGGGCCGACCACTTCGATCTTGCCGAGCGTCGAGGCATCCAGCATGCCGCAGCTCGAGCGCACGTTGAGACATTCGCGCGCGACCGCCTGCTGCATGCTCTCCGCTTCCTGCGGGAAGTAGCGGACGCGCTTCCAGAGGCCGACATCCTCGAACACCGCGCCGCGCTCCACGGCCCAGTCGTGCGAGGGCGTGTTGCGCACCGGATCGAACAGGTGGCCGCGCGCATAACCCGCCAGGGTGCCAAACGTGACCGGAGTGTAGGGCATGCGGAAGCTCGTCACGCCCACTTCGGAAATTGACTTGCCCAGTGTCTTGGCGACGATGCCGAGCGCATGCAGGTTCGAGCTCTTGCCCTGGTCGGTCGCCATGCCGGTGGTGGTGTAGCGCTTGATATGTTCGATCGAGGCGAAGCCCTCGCGCATTGCGAGCTTCAGGTCGCGCACGGTGACGTCGTTCTGCCAATCGACCAGGGCGGCATCATCACCGTCGCTGCGCCGCTGCGGCAGCGAGCCGATCCAACCGCCGGTGCCCATATCAATTGCATCGACCTGGCGCTTCGGCGTGGTCGGCGATGAGTAGCCCGTCGCGCGCAGCGCCGCCTGTGCCGCCGCTGCGCCGTCGCTCAGGGCGTCCGCAAGCGCGCCCGCTGCACGACAGGCTCCGGCCGAGCGCACGTGCTCGAATGCCTCGCCTGGCACAAATGCCTGCTGCGCTTGATCCCACAACAGCCGGCCGCGCGTCTGCGAAAACAGATGCACGCTCGGCGTGTAGCCGCCGGACATCAGCACGGCATCACAACGCAGCTTGAGCGCGCCGCCCGCCTGCACACGGCCGTCGGCGTCGCGAGGGGCGCATGCGACTTCGCTCACTCGCAGGCCACCGCGCGTTGCGGTCACGGTCATGCGCTCGTGAACACTCAGGCCGGCCGCGCGCGCGGCCTGCGGCAGGGGGCCCTCGGCCGCATCGCGCACATCGGCGATGCCCGCGATCTGCGCGCCGGCAGCGTGCAGATCCAATGCGGTCTGGTAGGCTGCATCGTGCGCGGTGAGCACCACCACTCGCCTGCCTGCGAGCACGCCATAGCGGTTCAGGTAGCTGCCGGCGGCGCCGGCCAGCAGAATGCCGGGGCGATCGTTGCCCGGAAAAATCAGCGGCCGCTCCAGCGCGCCGCAGGCGAAGATCACTTCGCGGGCGCGCACCTGCCAGAGCCGCTCACGCGGCTGGAACGGCGGCGGATCGCTCAGGTGATCCTGCAATCGCTCGCACAGGGCGACGAAGTTGTGGCTGAAATAACCAAAGGCCGTGGTGCGCGCGAGCACGGTGACGTTGGCGCGCGCGCGCAGGATGCCGCTGACATGCTGCGCCCATGCCGGCGCGCTCATGCCGCCGATGCGTGCCGCCGCATCCGACAGCAACTCGCCGCCGAGCTGTGCTTGCTCATCGCATAGGATCACGCGCGCGCCGCTCACGGCCGCGGTCAGCGCCGCGGCCAGACCGGCGGCGCCAGCGCCAATGATCAGTAGGTCGCAATGCGCATAGCGATTGGCGTAACAGTCCGGGTCCGCTGCGCCCGGCGCGGTGCCTAAGCCGGCGGCGGCTCGAATGCGTGGCTCATAGAGCTTGTGCCACGCGCGCCGCGGCCACATGAAGGTCTTGTAGTAGAAGCCCGCGGCAATGAACGGCCAGAGCATGCCATTCACCGCGCCCAGATCGAACGACAGGCTCGGCCATCGATTCTGGCTCACCGCCTGCAGCCCGTCGTAGAGCTCGAGCTGCGTGGCGCGAAGATTCGGGGTATAGCGGGCGCGGTCGCGCTGCACCGCGACCAGCGCATTGGGCTCATCGGCGCCGGCACTCAATATGCCGCGCGGACGATGGTACTTGAATGACCGACCGGTCAGATGCACGCCGTTGGCCAGCAGCGCCGAGGCGAGCGTATCGCCCGCGCATCCCTGCAGCGCGCGGCCGTCGAAGCTGAAGCGCAACGGTCGCGTACGGTCGATCAACCCGCCGGTTGCGGTGCGAAAGCGGCTCACGGTGCGGCCGGCCCTCCCGCGCCGAGCTTGGGTTGCGGCTCACCGATGCGATAGGTCGCCAGGATCTGATCGGAGCTCGTATCGCGCAGGGCATTGAAGAAGCGCGCACAGCCGTGCACGTGCCGCCAGCGCTCGGCGTGCACGCCCTTGCGATTGCGTCGCATATAAAGATAGTCGGCCCAATCCTGGTCGGACAGTTCCTGTGGATTCGCCGGCCGAGCCAGATGCGCCTGACCACCGTAGCTGAATTCGATCTCGGGGCGCTCGCCGCAGTACGGACAGTGGATTAGCAGCATCGCGTCAAATCCTAGTGGGCCACAGCGGCAGCGGCCGCCTCATCGATCAGGCGGCCATCACGGAAACGCTCGATCGAGAACGGCGCGTTGATCGGATGCGGTTCATCGCGTGCGATGGTCCAGGCGAACAAATGCGCTGCCCCCGGCGTCGCCTTGAAGCCGCCAGTGCCCCAGCCGCAATTCACATACAGCCCTGGCACCGGCGTGCGCGCGATGATCGGCGAGCGGTCCGGCGTCACATCGACGATACCGCCCCAATTGCGCAGCATGCGCAGTCGCCGGAATTGCGGAAACAGCTCGCAGATCGCCTCGAGCGTGTGCGTATTGACGTGCAATCCGCCGCGCTGCGTGTACGAGGTGTAGGCATCCGTGCCGGCACCGATAACCAACTCGCCCTTGTCCGACTGGCTGATATAGGCGTGAATCGTATTGGACATGACCACGCACGGAAATACCGGCTTGACCGGCTCGGACACCAAGGCCTGCAGCGGATAGCTCTCGAGTGGCAGCCGCACGCCCGCCATGTCCATGATCACACTGGTATGTCCCGCCGCCGCTACGCCGATCTTGCGCGTACTGATGTTGCCGCGCGTCGTGGCCACTCCGCTCACGGCGCCCGTCGGGTCCTGGCCGATGCCGATGACTTCGCAGTTCTGAATGATATCCACGCCGAGCGCATCGGCCGCGCGCGCATAGCCCCACGCGACTGCATCGTGCCGGGCCGTGCCGCCACGTCGCTGCAGCGCCGCACCGAGCACCGGATAGCGCATGTTGGCTTCGATGTTCAGCGGCGGACAAAAGGCTTTGGCCTGCGCCGGCGTCAGCCACTCGTTGTCGACGCCGTTGGCGCGATTGGCATGCACGTGTCGCTTGAAGGACTGCACGTCGTGCACGGTATGCGCCAGCATCAGCACACCGCGCTGCGAGAACATGACGTTGTAGTTGAGTACCTGCGACAGGTGTTCCCACAGCTTGACCGAGTGGTCATAGAGTGCGGCGCTCTGCTCGTACAGATAGTTCGAGCGGATGATGGTGGTGTTGCGGCCGGTATTGCCGCCGCCGATCCAGCCCTTCTCGAGCACCGCTATGCGGCGCATGCCATGCTCGCGCGCCAGGTAGTAGGCCGCGCCCAGGCCATGGCCACCGCCGCCGATGATGACCGCCTCGTAGTCGCTCTGCAGCTTGGGCGAGCGCCACTGCGCACCCCATCCCCGCTGGCGGCGCAGTCCCTCCCGCAGCAGCCTCAAGGCCGAAAATTTCCGCATCACGACCCCGCTCCCCTAATCGCACTGCATGATGCCCAGGGCAGCCGATGCGGCACGAGCATCGGCGCGCCGCGGGCTTTGAACGCAGCCGACATCGGCAGGCGTGGCATTGCCTTTTGGTGTCGTTTTATTGAAGATGCATGTCGCTTTCAGGCAATATAATCCCACGTGGCTTTGCGACACTTCCCCCGCCCGGTCGCAGGCAGTCTCGAGTTCGCAATGATGAGCGATGACGCTGAGCGGATCCATGCTTTTCCCGCGACCGGTTGCGATGGCGCCGCTGCCGCACGCGTGGCTGCCGCAAGCGTCGGCGGCGCCCGCTGCGACCGCCGCTGACAGGCGAGTGGCATGGACTTGGGCGCACTCGGACAGTTCGGTTTTCTGACGCTGCCGAACTATTCGATGATCGCCTGCGCCAACGCCATCGAGGCGCTGCGCATGGCCAACCGCGTCAGTGCGCGCAACGTCTACCGATGGCAGCTGCTGACGCTCGACGGCGCGCCGGCGCGGGCCAGCAACGGCATGAGCATGCATCCGACCGCGGCCCTGGGCTCGACGCGAGCGCTGGATGTCGTATTCGTCTGTGGTGGGGTCGATATCCGCCGCTCCACGGGCCGGAGCCTGCTTGCGGCGCTGCGGCGGCTGTCGCGCGAACAGATCGTGCTCGGGGCGCTGTGCACCGGCACCTTTGCGCTCGCCGAGGCCGGATTGCTCTCGGGCTATCGCTGCGCCATTCACTGGGAAAACCTCGGTGCCATCCGCGAGGAATTTCCCGATATCCATTTTCTGGACGATCTCTACGCGATCGATCGCGACCGCATCACCTGCACCGGCGGCATCGCACCGCTCGACCTCATGCTGACCCTGATCCGCGCGCGGCTCGGACACGACATCGCCGAGCGTATTGCCAGCCAGTTCATCCTCGAGCGCGGCCGGCGCGCCAGCGAGCGCCAGCCGCTGCTGCCGGTCGTGCCCGCGGGGGCCTCGCACGAGCGCCTGGAAATGGCGCTGCGCCTGATCCAGAGTCGGCTCGATGAGCGGCTGCGCACCAGCACCATTGCCGCCGCGGCCGGACTGTCGACGCGCCAGCTCGAGCGGCTGTTCAAGCGTCATCTGGGGCAGACGCCGGCCGTGCTCTGGAAACGACTGCGGCTCGAGCGCGCCCGGGCGCTGCTGACTCAAACGGCCATGCCGATCACCGATGTCAGCGTCGCCTGCGGCTTCAGCACCGCAGCCCATTTCGCCACCGCCTACCGACATCAGTTCGGCTGCACCCCGAGCACGGAGCGCGCCACATCATGAGAAAGCAGAGGCAAGTATGAAGAAGGTCGCGCGCGTGGTGGTCATCGGGGGTGGCGTGGTCGGGGTGGGTACGCTCTACCACCTGGTCAAGCAGGGCTGGTCGGACGTCGTGCTGATCGAGCGCAAGGAGTTGACCTCGGGCTCCACCTGGCATGCCGCGGGACTGCTACCGCTGTTCAACATCAGCTACTCGAACGGCCAGTTGCACAAGTACTCGGTCAAACTCTACCAGTCGCTGGCGGCCGAGACCGGCCAGGATGTCGGCTTCCGGCAGGTCAGCAACATCCGACTCGCCTGCTCCACAGACCGGCTCGATGAATTCAGGTACTACGCCGGCGTGGCCGCGACGATCGGCGTCGACGTCAAATTCCTGACGGCCCAGCAGGTCAAGCAGATCTGGCCGCTGTGCAACGTCGATGGCGTGCTCGGTGCGATCCAGCATCCTGAGGATGGCTACATTCAGCCGGCCGACCTGACCCAGGCTTTTGCCAAGGCTGCCCGCGCCGGCGGCGCCGAGATCTATCGCTACACTACCGTGCTCGGCATCGAGCAGCGCCGCGGCGGCGAATGGCGGGTCAGAACCGACAAGGGCGATGTCGTCTGCGAACACGTGGTCTCGGCGACCGGCAATTTCGCCCGCCAAACCGGCGCCATGATCGGGCTCGACGTGCCGGTGATCCCGGTCGAGCACCAATATATCGTCACCGAGCCGCATCCCGCGATCCAGGAGCGCAAGCGCCAGGGCCTGCCTGAGATGGGCGTGCTGCGGGAGTCCGACGCCTCCTACTACATGCGCGAGGAAGCGGGCGGACTGCTGCTCGGCCCCTATGAAAAGGGTGCTCCCTGCTGTTACCTCGATGGGCCGTCGGCGCAGGCCGAATACGAGCTGTTCCCTGAGGATCTCGACCGGTTGGGACCGCATATCGAGGCCGCAATCCACCGCGTGCCAGCCTTCGCCGAAGTCGGTATCAAAAAAATCTACAACGGCGCCATTGCCTACACGCCCGATGGCGGACCGATCGTGGGACCGGCCTGGGGCTTGCGGAATTTCTGGCTGAACGAAGGCCACAGCTTCGGCGTGACTGCGGCGGGCGGCGCCGGCTGGCAGCTCGCGCAGTGGATCATCGAGGGCGAGCCCAGCATCGACATGATGGGCGTCGATCCGCGCCGCTTCGGCCCCTACGCCTCGCGCGGCTATCTGCGCCGGAAGAACGAGGAGGCCTATGCCGCCGTCTTCACCGTCCACTACCCGGACGAAGAGCGCCCCGGTGCCCGGCCGCTGAAGCAGTCGCCCTGCTATGAGCGCATGCAAGCCAAGGGAGCGGTGTTCGGCACCGTCTACGGCTGGGAGCGGCCGGGCTGGTTCGCCCCAAGCGGCTACGGCCTCGATGAGCAGGCACTGGGCAAGTCCGACGTGCTGCTGAACGAGAACCACGCGCCGGCGGCGCCGGGTGCGCGTCCGCGCGAGCGCTGGAGCTTCCGCCGCTCCAACTATTTCGAGTATGTCGGCAACGAGTGCCGACACGTCTCCGATGCGGTGGGGCTGCTCGACATGAGCGCCTTCGCCAAATTCGAGGTCTCTGGCGCCGGCGCCGAGCACTGGCTCGATTGGATCTTCGCCAATCGCATGCCTGCGAGGATCGGCGGTCTGGCGCTCTGCCACCTGCTGACCAGCCAGGGCGGAATCCGCGCCGAGGCGACCGTGCTGCGCGAAGGGCCGCAGCAGTTCTACCTGGTCTCGGCCGGCGCGTTCGAACGCCACGACTGGGACTATTTCCAAAAGCTGCTGCCGACCGACGGCTCGGTGCAGATACAGAAGGTCACGACGCAGTACGGCGTCTTCGTGCTGGCCGGTCCGCGCTCGCGCGAGCTGCTGCAAAAGCTGACCGACACGGATCTTTCGAACGGCGCCTTCCCCTGGCTCACCGGCAAGTCGATCAGCGTCGGGCTGGCGCAGGCGCGCGCGCTGCGGGTCAATTTCGTCGGCGAGCTGGGCTGGGAGCTGCATCACCCGATCGAGATGCAGAACTACCTCTTCGACCTGCTGTTCGCGGCGGGCACACAGTTCGATCTCAAGCCCTTCGGCATCAAGGCGATGGATTCGCTGCGCCTGGAGAAGTCTTACCGCCTGATCCCGCGCGAGATGTCGGTCGAGTATGCGATCCTCGAATCCGGGCTCGACCGGTTCGCCCGCCTCGACAAAGGCAACTTTCTCGGCCGCGACGGCTTGGTTGCATGGCAGCGCAAGGGCTTTCGCAACCGCTTCGTGACGCTCGAGGTGCACGGTATCACCGATGCCGACGCACGCGGCTCCGAACCGATCCAGCATGAGGGGCGGCTGGTCGGACGCACCACCTCGGGCGGCTACGGCTGGCGACTCGGTAAGTCGCTCGCCTTAGGGATGGTCCCCCCGGAGTTAAGCGAGCGGGGCACTGCGCTTGAGGTCACCATCCTGGGTGAGCGCCACACCGCAACGGTGATCGAAGAGTCCCCGTTCGACCCGAAGAACGAGCGGCTGCGCGCGTAGGCCCGCGCTCGTCGGTGTGCGGCGCCTGCAATTCTGGCCGCACCGGCGCGCCATCGGCTTCCGGCTCAGCCGGCCTTGACCGCCTTGCCGGCAAGCGCGCGCACGATCTCGTACTCATCGCAGACGCCGCAGACGACGCCCTCCTGCGCCAACAGCACCGGGTGACCGGTCATTTGTCGCAGTTGAATGAGCCGATGCAGCGGCAGCGCCGCCGGGGCTATGACCAGTCCGGCCGGCACAGCGCCGTTGCCGCCGAGGTCCTCGTGCCGTGCGAACGGCACCGCCACACCCGCGACGCGCAGCGCCACGCACTCGCCGCGCTCGTCGAGCGTGACCTGATAGCGCCGCGCGACATCGAGCCAGAGCTCACGTCCCTCGTGCTGCAACTCGTCCTGGCGGCGCATGATCATGCCGCCCGTGAGCACGGTCAGCGGATTCATGTGGCGCACGAACTCGGCGACATAGTCATTGGCGGGACGCAGCACGATGTCCTGCGCCGCGCCGGTCTGCACGATGCGGCCACCCTCGAGTATTGAAATGTGGTTGCCGAGCTTGAGGGCTTCATCCAGATCGTGACTGACGAATAGGATGGTCTTCTTGACCTGCCGCTGCAGCATCAGCAGCTCATCCTGCAGCTTGGTGCGGATCAGCGGATCGAGCGCCGAGAACGGCTCGTCCATCAGCAGGATGTCGGCTTCGGTCGCGAACGCGCGCGCCAGGCCGACGCGCTGCTGCATGCCTCCCGAGAGCTCGCTGGCATAGCGATCGGCCCAGTCCTTGAGGCCGACCAACAGCAGTTTTTCATCGACGATGCGTGCTCGCTGCGCCGGCGCGACACCGCGCAGCTCCAGACCCAGACCGACGTTTTCGCGCACCGTGCGCCACGGCAGCAGGCCGAATTGCTGGAACACCATGGCGATGCGCTCGCGTCGCACCTGCCGCAGCCGTGCCTGATCACAGGCGGCGACGTCCACGACCGACGCGCCGCCGCCGACCAGCACATGGCCACGCGTGACGGCGTTCAAACCATTGGCGGCGCGCAGCAGCGTGGATTTGCCCGAACCCGACAACCCCATGAGCACCGAGATCTCGCCGGCCTCGACACTCAGGCAGGCATCGGCAACACCGACCACGACACCGGTGCGTTCGGCAATCTGCATGCGCGCCACGCCGCTATCGAGCAACTCGAGCGCACGGCGCAGGCGCTCGCGCTGGTTGCGCCCCGCCTGCTGACCCGCGAACAGGATGTCGACGTGGCAAAACTCCAGCGCGCTGCTCATCGGGGCAGATGCCGCTGCGGCGGTCGCATGACGCGGTCGAGAATCACGGCCAGCAGCACGATGGCGATACCGGCCTCGAAGCCCATGCCGATCTGCACCGTGTTGAGCGCGCGCACCACGGGCACGCCCAGACCGCCGGCACCGACCAGCGCGGCGATCACGACCATCGACAGGCTCAGCATGATGCACTGGGTGATGCCGGCGAAAATGCTGGGCGCGGCCGCCGGCAGCTCGATCTTCCAGAGCAACTGCCAGCGCGTCGCGCCGAAGGCCTGACCGGCTTCCAGCAATGCGCTCGACACCGAGGAAACGCCCAGATGCGTGAGCCGAATCGGCGCCGGCAATGCGAAGATCACTGTCGAAATCAATCCGGGCACCACGCCCAGTCCGAACAGCACCAACGTCGGGATCAAATAGACAAATGTCGGCAGCGTCTGCATGAGATCCAGCACCGGGCGCAGCAGCGCATAGAGCCAGGGACGATGCGCCGCGGCGATACCGATCGGCACACCGAGCGCGGTGGAGACCGCCGCGGCGAAGGTGACCAGCGACAGCGTCTCGAGCGTGGCGGTCCAATAGCCCTGATTGACGATGAACAGCAGCGCCAGCCCCACGAACAGAGCCAGCCAGCCCGAACGCCGCCAGAACCAGATCACGCCGGCGATACTTAAGATCAGCAGCGGCCCCGGCACGGCTTCGAGCAGGTACGTGAGACCGTCGACTCCGGCATGAACCAGCGTGGCGATCCCCGTGAAAAACGCACCGCCGTGTGACTTGATGTAGGTGATGAATACATTCATCGAATCGCCCACGGGGATCTTGTGCTGCACGATGGCCAGCTCGAGCCGCTCGAGCCAACCGTGCACCGGGGTGGCCTTTAGTTCGGCCGCCTCCGCGCCGCCGAAGCTCGCTACCCCCCGGAGCCACTGCGAGTGCATGTCGGGATGTTTCGCCAGCCACTCGACCGCCGCCGCATGCGGATCCAGGTGCTGCTCGAGCACCGCGCTCATGAGTTGATTCTCAAGATCGAGGTTGAACTTCAGATTGCGCAGCAACTGCACGACGTTGGGGCACTGCTGCGCATAGCCCGCCCGTATGTTGGTGTAGATGGTGGCGCCGCCGAAGTTGGGCCCGAAGACCGCGTCGCCACCGGACAGGTAGCGCATGTCGAAACGCAGATTCATCGGATGCGGCGCCCATCCGAGAAACACGATGGGCCGGTGGGCTCGGCTCGCGCGCTCGACTTCGGCCAGCATGCCCTGCTCACTCGACTCCAGCAGCTTGAAGTCACCGAGCCCGTAGGCGTTGCCGCGGATCATGCCGAGCACCAGACGGTTGCCATCGTTGCCAGGCTCGATGCCGTAGAGCGTGTGATCGAGCGCGGCGGCGAATTTAACGATGTCCGCGAAGTCGCGCAGTCCCGCTTCGTACGTATAGGCCGGTACGGCCAGCGTGTACTTCGCGCCCGTGAGATTCGGGCCCAGCACCTCGACCGAGCCATCGTCGACATAGGGCTTGCGGTCGGCTTCCATCGACGGCATCCAGTTGCCCATGAAGGCATCGATGTCCTGGCGCTTCATCGACGCATAGGTCACCGGCACCGACAGCACTGTGATCTGCGGCCGATAACCGCGCTGCTCGAGCAGCACCGCGGTCAGTGCCGTCATCGCGGTGACATCGGTCCAACCGATATCCGACAGGCGCACGCCCTGGCAACTGGGCGGCTCGGCCGCGGCGGCGGGCGCGGCGGCGCTCAGCAGCGTCAGCAGCGTCAGCAGCGGGACGAGCGCCGCAACGACCGCACGATACTGATTGAACAGGCATTTAAGCACTCGTCCCACCGGCCCGACACGGCCACCCACGAGCGTCGCGCCCGCTGCGCTTTTTTCTTGGTTTATCATGCGCAAGTTAACTTCATTCGATATAGTTATCGACATTAAATGACGATTCAATCGGGAGTCGCAATGGCCAGGAGTGCAGGCACGGGCGCGACAATGGCCGATGCCGGGGTTGCGCGGCGCTCGCAGCTCATCGAGATGACCATAGACAGCCTCGCGGACGTGGGCTATGTCGAGAGTACCCTGACTCGGATCGGCAAGCGCGCCGGCGTATCGGCTGGCCTCATCGCACACTACTTCGAGGACAAGGACGGTCTGCTCGAAGCGACCTTCCGCACGCTCGTGGCTCGCTTGAGCGCGCGCGCGCGTTCACGGCTGCGACAGGCGCACACGCCGCGCGGGCGCGTGCAGGCCATCATCGATACCAACCTCGCGGCCGAGGAGTTCGATCGACGCACGGGCACCGCCTGGCTTGCCTTCTGGGGGCAGGTGCCCCATGTGGCGCGCCTGCGCCGTGTACAGCGCGTGTACCAGCGTCGCATGCTGTCGAATCTGCGACACGCCCTGCGCGCGCTGCTCGATCCCGACGATGCCAACAGTCTCGCCGCGATGATCGCCGCGATGATCGATGGCGTCTGGCTGCGCGCGGCGCTGTCGAATTGGACCGAGGCGGACAGCGAGGGCGCGCGCGCGTTGCTGGCGACGTTCCTCGACTACCGGCTCAAACCGCAAAGCGCCCCGGTGCTGGCGCCGCCCTCGAGCGGCGAGCGGCGAGTGTCCGACGGCGGCTTGGTAGTCTCGATCAATCCGGCCACCGGTAAGGAACTGGCGCGGCTCGCGGTGGCCGGGCCGCGCGAAGTGGAAGCGGCCGTGGCACGCGCTCGCGAGGCGCAGCGCGACTGGGCCGCGCGCACCGGTGCGCAGCGCGGCCGCGTGCTGCGGCGCGCGGCCGATCTGCTGCGCGCCCATAACGAGCGGCTCGCCGTGCTGGAGACCTGCGATACCGGTAAGCCGATTCAGGAGACCCGCGTGGTCGACGTCGCATCGGGCGCGGATTGCTTCGAATACTACGCCGGCGTCGCCGGCAGTTTGGCCGGCGAGTATCTCGATCTCGGGCGCGAAGCCTTCGGCTATACACGCCGCGAACCACTGGGCGTCGTCGCCGGGATCGGCGCCTGGAACTACCCGTTGCAGATCGCCTGCTGGAAGGCTGCTCCCGCACTGGCCTGCGGCAACGCCATGATCTTCAAACCCGCCGAGCTCACACCGCTGACGGCTGTGGAGCTGCAGGCGCTGTTGCATGAGGCTGGGCTGCCCGACGGCGTTTTCCAGGTCCTCCAGGGCTATGCCGATACCGGAAGGCTGCTGACGCGTCACCCGCAGATTCGCAAAGTGTCGCTGACCGGCGAGGTCGGCACCGGCAAGGCCGTGATGGCCGATGCCGCGGCCACGCTCAAGTCGGTGACGCTCGAGCTCGGCGGCAAATCGCCGCTGATCCTGTTCGAGGATGCCGACCTCGACAATGCGGTCGCGGGCGCCATGCTCGGCAATTTTTATTCGGCCGGCGAAGTGTGCTCGAACGGTACGCGCGTGTTCGTCCAGCGCCGGCTGCTCTCGGCGTTTCTCGAGCGGTTGCAACGGCGCGTACAGGCCCTGCGCGTCGGCGATCCGATGCGCGCCGATACCCAGATCGGCGCATTGATCAGCACCGAGCACATGGAAAAAGTTCTGGGCTACATCGCACGCGGCCGCGCCGAAGGGGCGCGCTTGCTGACGGGAGGCGCGCGTGTAGTCGACGGCGATCTCGCCAACGGCTGCTTCGTGATGCCGACGATCTTCGTCGACTGTCACGATGACATGGGTATCGTACGCGAGGAAATCTTCGGGCCGGTCATGGCGGTGCTGTTGTTCGATGACGAGGATGAGGTCATCGAACGCGCGAACGATACCCCGTTCGGACTCGCGGCCGGCGTATTCACGCGCGATCTGACGCGCGCGCATCGGGTGATTGCGCGGCTCGAGGCCGGCACCTGCTGGATCAACCAATACAACGTCACTCCGGTGGAGCTGCCCTTCGGCGGCGTCAAGATGTCCGGTCTCGGGCGTGAGAACGGCAGGGCCGCCATCGAACACTACACGCAGCTCAAGAGCGTCTACGTCGCGATGGGCGATGTGGCGTCGCCTTACTGAGCGGCGCGGCGGCAATGCAGCGCGAGCAATTCGATTACGTCATCGTCGGTGCCGGCTCGGCGGGCTGCGTCCTGGCGAACCGGTTGACCGAGGATGGCCGCCATTCGGTGCTGCTGCTGGAATACGGCGGCTCGGATCGCTCGATGTTCATTCAAATGCCGAGCGCATTGTCGATCCCGATGAACACCGAGCGCTACGCCTGGCGCTACCACTCCGAGCCCGAGCCAAAGCTCGGCGGCCGGCGTATCTACACACCGCGCGGCAAGGTCCTCGGCGGCTCATCCTCGATCAACGGCCTGGTGTACGTACGCGGCAATG
>Ga0116223_10000262_pt1 | contig 68711 bp, 42 predicted proteins | sample Sb_taG_3_FD_90092 | JGI IMG/M metagenome (GOLD analysis project Ga0116223, IMG submission 90092) | Peat soil microbial communities from Weissenstadt, Germany - Sb_50d_a_PC metaG | ecosystem: Environmental > Terrestrial > Soil > Wetlands > Peat | place: Germany: Weissenstadt | collected 2010-09-21 | reverse complement strand
CATCGAGGCCCTTTGCGCCCAGCAGAGTGAAGACGCGGTTGGCGTCGACCGTGGCCATGAAGCTGCCCTCGTGATCGAGCCACTTGGCGTCGCCCTTCTCGGGAATGCCGTAGCTGATGAAAGTAAGCCGCGGAGCGCAAAGCGTGATCAGCTCGTTGGAATCAACGGGAAGATCGCCCGGATTCATCGAGCCGAAACTGGCTTCGGACGCGTCGTACTTCATGAAATTGCCGGCCATCCAGTAGTACTCACCGGTGGCCAGATTCTCAACTCCCTCGCCGAAGTTGCGGCGCAGCAGCGTGGCTCCGCCCTTGCCGGATGAGCCGACGAGCACCATGGCGAATCGCGGATCGAAAGCCATGGTGACAAGCGCGGCTTTGCCGTAGCGCGAAACGCCCTCGATGCCGACATGCTTCGCGTCAACAGCGGGATCGGATTCGAGATAATCGAGGCCGCGGCCGGCCCCCCACGCCCATGCGCGCAGGGCGCCCCAATCCTCGGGCTTGCGCGGCTGGCCTTTGTTCACCAGGCCGATGATGCCGCGCGTGAGGCCTGCGCCGTTGTCGGCCTGCACGCTGGCAGGATCAAAGCGGACGAAGCCCCATCCGGCTGCAACGAGCTGCCATTCATTGGGAGGATCGCCATCCGCATTCAACTGTGGTGGCTGAAAGAACGGGCTCTCCTTGTACGGCTCCCATGCTGGATGCTGAGCAAACACATCCTTCAGCGAGGGATCCTGCTGCAACAGGAGGGCTTTCATTGCGGCATTGATGCGGTCGAGCTCGTCACCGCGCGGTTCGTTGGGGTTGGGAAAGCCAGCGCGGGTAAACTCCATGAGCACGGGAACGGGGCCTTTGGCATTGGCGGGCGTCACCACGGTCATGTGAATTTTGACGGGGATAGCGGGGCATGACGAGTTGTCAACTTCGCCGATCAGATCCTTCGCGATGACCGGAGTGAAGCCGATGAGCTCGTGATCGACGGCGGTCACAGTCCAATGGACCCCGGGGACGCTGTCGGGAACAAAGCCATAAACGAACTTGGAGTACATCCCAACCAGTTGCGGGCGCCGGTCTTTCCGCCAAATCTCGGGAGTGGTCACTTTCTGGCCGTCATTCATCGTGAGCGGATCGGGCACGTTGGGATAGGGATTTGCTTTCGACTCGTCATAATTCGCGTGGTTGGGCGCATTCTCGTTGCCGCTGAAGCCCGGGCGCAGCTCTTTGATGCCCAGCTGATCCATCATGTTCTGGCGATCCTGATCGGCGGTGAAGGTGACCGGGTTGCAGGGCGATTGCGCCTGAACCACAGCAGCAGCAGCGAAGAGACAGGCGAGAATGAATGGCTTGAAGCGGCGATGCATGGGCATGCTCCGAAATGGTATTCTTGCAGCGCTTTTTGAAAAGCGATTTACTGCGGAGTACATGGTAAAGCATCGTCTATGAGACAAGCACGGAAATTCGCCGTGGTTCTTGGATTTGCATTTGCCGCAGGCTGCATGCTGGCACAGCGGAGCAGCGCGGCGAAGAGCGAAGTATGGGTATCAAGCTGGGGCGCTTCGCAGCAGATTCCCGAACCGCAAAACGCATTGCCCGTGGATGACATGCGCGATGCAACGGTGCGGCAGATCTTTCATTTGTCGGTGGGCGGGCGCGAGCTGCGCGTGCATTTGTCGAATGCATTTGGTGCCGAGGCATTGCATTTCACGTCAGTGCATGTTGCACATCCGCTTGTGAACTCGGCTGCCGCGATTGATCCAGCGAGCGATCGAGCGCTTTCGTTTGCCGGCAATCCCGATGTCACGGTGCCACCCGGAGCGGAATTCGTCTCGGATCCATTGGATGACCCCGTTTCGCCGCTTTCCGACGTGGCCGTCACTTTTCACCTTGATGATCCGCCGGCGCGGGAGACGGGTCATCCGGGATCGCGCGCAACAACCTGGTATGTGCATGGAGATTTTGCCAGCGCCGCGAATTTTGCTGATCCGAAACATGTGGACCACTGGTACCAGATTTCAGAGATCGACGTGCAGGCTGAGCCCGGCGCGGCGACCGTGGTGGCGCTTGGCGACTCAATTACCGACGGGCATGCCTCCACGACCAATGGAAATGATCGTTGGACCGATGTGTTGGCGCAGCGGCTGCAGGGCTCGACACGCACGCGCGAGATCAGCGTTTCAAACCAGGGGATCGGGGGCAACCATCTGCTCACTGACGGCCTTGGGCCAAATGTGCTGGCGCGATTCGATCGCGACGTGCTGGCGCCGGCGGGCGTGAAGTGGGTGATCGTGTTTGAGGGAGTGAACGATCTTGGCGGCCTGGGGCTGCGGTTGGGGGATGCGGCCACTGCGGCCGATCACGCAGCGCTTGTTCAGCGGGTGCTGGCCGCCTATCAGCAGATCATCGAGCGCGCGCACGCCCACGGCCTGAAGGTTTTTGGGGCCACCATCACGCCGTATGTCGGTTCCGGCTACTATCATCCCGATGCGGCGAGTGAGGCTGACCGGCAAGCAGTGAATCAGTGGATTCGCGCGCCAGGTCATTTCGATGCCGTGGTCGATTTTGACGCGGTGGTGCGCGACCCGGAGCATGCGGAGCGACTGTTACCTGCATACGATTGTGGCGACCACCTGCACCCGTCGCCGGCCGGGTACAAGGCAATGGGCGAGTCAATCCCGTTGAGCTTGTTCAAAAAGTAAAACCTCTTGCACCGCAACTCCCACGATACTCAGGGCTATAGTTTGAGAAGAGTTCTCGGGAATCGGCACGCCCAATGATCACCCTCATTTCACTTCTCTGCCTTGCCGCGTGGCTCTACCTGATTGGATTTCACGGCGGGTTCTGGCGCTCTTTTCCTGTGCTGAAGGCAAAAGCGTCGGCAGGCGCGGCGAAGTTAGCGGTGATCGTGCCTGCGCGCAATGAAGCAGAGAACATCCGGCAGAGCATCGGGTCGCTTCTGGCGCAGGACTATCCAGGAGAGCTGTCGATCATTCTGGTGGATGACCACAGCACGGATGGCACCGCCGAGGTCGCGGCTTCGCTCTGCGGGGACGAGCGATTGACGATTCTCTCCAGCGCGCCACTGCAGACCGGGTGGAGCGGCAAGCTTTGGGCTGTGCACCAGGCCCTGGTCCATCCAAAGGCAAAATCCGCCGACTTTGTTCTGCTGACAGACGCTGATATCGAGCATGCGCCGGGTCAACTATCCGCTCTCGTCGCCAAGGCCGAGGCCGATGGGCTGGACCTGGTTTCCGAAATGGTGCGCCTGCGCTGCGTCAGCGCGGCCGAACGCGCGTTGATTCCCACGTTCGTTTTCTTCTTTCAAATGCTGTATCCTTTCGCCTGGGTCGCCAATCCCAAAAAGCGTGTAGCCGGGGCCGCCGGAGGAACGATGCTGGTGAGTCGTGCAACGATTGATCGCATTCAAGGCGTTGCCCGCGTCCACCATCGCCTGATTGACGATTGCGCACTGGCGAAGGAGATCAAGTCTTCGGGCGGCCGGATCTGGCTGGGCCATGCTGAGGAGGCAATATCGACACGGGTCTACTCGCGCTGGCGTGATGTGTGGCACATGATTGCCCGAACTGCGTACGAGCAACTTCGCTATTCGCCACTGATGCTGTTGGGATGCGTCGCGGGAATCGTTCTAGTTTTTTGCAGTCCGCCTCTGCTCAGCGTGTTCGCACATGGTTTGGCACGCTTGCTGGGAATTCTGTCGTGGCTGATTATGGCGCTCGCGTTTCAGCCAACGCTGCACCGGTACCATCGCTCCCCGCTCTGGGGAATTGCTCTGCCCGGAATCAGCCTGTTTTATCTTGGCGCGACGGTGGCGTCGGCACTGCGGCACACTGTCGGCCGAGGTGGCGAGTGGAAGAACCGCATCTACCCAGAGCGCCCAGGATCTTGAGTGCCAAAATCGGATTTGCGAACAGCGCGGAATGGTTGACACGCGAAGTTTCGTCCGGGGATTTCCGTCCCCAGTTCAGAAACGTGGGCGTTTGCATCGCAGAATGCGCTCAAAACGCGCCATTTACTAAGCATCCAGTTGTCCTCAGGGAGACATCTAACCCAGCACGGCTCAACGCAAATTCCATGCATTGAGCGTTGCTGAAACGCCGTTTTGCTCTGCGTTTGCGCAATTGGCGGCCGATGCGAGACGGAAGAAATCGGACCGAAGGCAACCCGAGTCAAACCGGCCGAGCAACAAACCCACTTATGCCGCGAATCCCGTCGTCTTCCTACCGGCTGCAACTCCATGCCGGCTTCACCTTTGACGACGCCTCCCGTGTATGCGGTTATCTGCACGATCTGGGGATCTCACACGTCTACAGTTCTCCCTACCTGCAAGCCGCCAAAGGGAGTTTGCACGGGTACGACGTCGTCGACCAGCGAAGAGTCAACGAGGAACTAGGGGGCGAGGAAGGCCACGCGCGATTTTGCGAAGCCCTGAAATCGCTTGATATGGGCCAGCTTCTCGATATCGTGCCGAATCACATGGCCACCGGCCCTGAGAACAAGTACTGGTGGGATGTTCTGGAGAACGGGTCGTCAAGCCTGTTCGCGGAGTGGTTCGACATCGACTGGAATTCAGCCGAAGTCAAATTACAGAACAAGGTGCTCATCCCTGTGCTGGGCGACCAGTATGGACACGCTTTGAACGCGCACGAGATCGCGGTTCAATATGACGGCGAATCGTTCAGTGTCCGCTACTTCGATCATCGCTTTCCGCTGGCTCCCCGGTCACTTTCGATTCCGCTGTCAACAGCGGCGCGATACGTCAACGTACCCATCCTCGGTTTTATAGCTGACAGCCTGGCGCGGCTCCCGGCGCCAGACTCGACCAATGAAGAAGTATTAGCGGCGCGCCATCGCGATAAGACCATCCTTTATGAGCTTTTGCAGCGCGCCTGCAAGGAACAGCCCGACGCATCGGCGGCGATTATGCGGGCGGTGGATGAGTTGAACAACAACATCGATGCGCTTGACGCGCTGCTGAATCTACAGAATTATCGACTTACCTACTGGCGCACGGCCGACCAGGAACTTGGCTATCGCCGCTTTTTCGACATCAATTCACTGATCGGGGTTCGAGTTGAACGCCCGCGCGTCTTCAATGCGACGCACATTCGCGTTCTTGAGTGGCTTCGCAGTGGAGAACTCGATGGCGTTCGCGTCGATCATCCTGACGGCTTGCGCAATCCGGAGCAATACTTCGAGAGATTGCGCGCGGCCGCACCACAGGCCTGGATTCTGGCAGAGAAAATTTTGGAGCCTCACGAGTCGCTGCGTACGCACTGGCCAATCGCCGGCACAACCGGCTACGACTTCCTGAACATGTGCAACGGGCTGCTGGTGCATCGTGAGGGGTTAACCGAGCTTTCAGAGATTTATGCCAACTTTACCGGGGAGACACAGGATTTCGATACACTCGCGCACGCGAAGAAGCTCAACGTGGAACACGAGGCGCTTGGCAGCGACGTAAACCGGCTGGCGCAACTTTTTGTTGAGATCTGTGAAAACAACCGCGATCGACGCGATTACACACGCGCCGAAATCCGCCGCGCAATTCGTGAGGTGGCAGCGAGTTTTTCCGTTTACAGAACCTATGTTGCGCCGGAGCGCAACGAGATCGTGGAAGAGGACGGAACGCAAATCCGCAATGCCGTCGAGATTGCGAAGACGCGCAGGACGGACATCGATGCCAGTCTGTTCGATTTCATTGAAGACGTCCTCACGCTGCGCGCTCGTGGCGAGTTGGAGACTGAATTTCTGCAGCGTTTCCAGCAGTTCACCGCTCCGGTGATGGCCAAGGGAGTGGAAGATACGACGTTCTACTGCTACAACCGGATGATTGGGCTGAATGAGGTGGGCGGCGCGCCCGCGGGAGATGGCGTTAGCCTCGATGAGTTTCATTCTTACTGCGCGAACGCCCAAGCCGAGCACCCGAAAACGATGAACACGCTCTCGACGCATGACACAAAACGATCCGATGATGTGCGCGCCAGGCTGGCGGTGCTGACGGAGATGCCAGGTCGCTGGCGCACTGCGCTTCACCGGTGGTCACGTAGAAATCAGCAGTTCAAGACCGGGGAATTCCCGGATCGCAACACCGAATACCTCCTCTACCAGACATTGATCGGAGCCTGGCCCATTTCAACCGAACGAATGACTGCGTATATGGAAAAGGCGGCGCGCGAGGCTAAGGAACAGACGAGCTGGACCCAGCAGAACAAGGAATTTGAGGATGCATTAAGAAAGTTCATTGAAGGCATTCTCGGGTCGCCAGAATTTGTCGCAGAGGTCGAGAGCTTCGTAGCCGGGATTCTGATGCCGGGGCGCATCAACGGTCTTGCGCAAACGCTCATCAAATGCACGGCGCCAGGAGTGCCTGACGCCTACCAGGGCAGCGAACTGTGGGATTTACGGCTGGTCGATCCTGATAATCGGGGCGTTGTGGATTACGAAGTCAGGCGATCGTTACTTGCTGAGCTGAAGGCGGGCATCACTCCGGATCAAGTGATGAAAAGAATGGATAGCGGCATGCCAAAACTATGGGTCATCTACAAGGCGCTCCACTTGCGTCGCGAGAGGCCGGACTGGTTCGGCGGACAATCCGATTACGCCCCGCTGACGGTGGAAGGTTCGAAGCAACCGCACCTGGTCGCGTTTCGCTGGGGCGACTCGGTTGCAGTCCTGGTTCCGCGTTGGAACGTCAAGCTGGGCGCTGGATTCGGTTCGACGACCGTCGAACTCCCAGGAGATCGCTGGACCAATCTGCTTGCCGGCGAAGTGGTAAGCGGAGGAAAAGTGCGCGTGCAGAATCTGTTTCGCAATTTTCCAGTTGCATTGCTGGTAAAGGACACCGGGGGGAGCGATGCATCAATTTGAAGTTTGGGCGCCGTTTGCAAATCAGGTGAGGTTGCAAGCTAGCGGCGATGTCTACGCCATGAAAAGGCCGGATGATCGCGATTGGTGGAGGCTCGACGTGGAGAGCGCCGGCCCCGGGACCGATTACGGGTTTCTGGTGGACGATGATCCGAAGCCGTACCCCGATCCGCGCTCGCAGTGGCAGCCGGATGGAGTGTACGGGCTTTCGCGAGTTTATGACCACTCACAATTTGAGTGGACCGACGCACATTTTCAAGCGCCTCCGTTGTCAAGCGGCATAGTGTACGAACTGCACATTGGAACGTTCGCCGCTGAGGGCACGCTCGATGCCGCGATTGGAAAGCTTGACTACCTGGCCGAACTTGGAGTCACGCACATTGAGCTGATGCCGGTTGCGGCATTCGAAGGCCGACACGGTTGGGGTTACGATGGCGTGGCGCTCTTTGCCGTTCACGAGCCGTACGGAGGACCGAATAGCCTGAAGCGTTTTGTGAATGCCGCGCACGAAAAGGGTCTCGCGGTTTTGCTGGATGTGGTTTACAACCACTTCGGGCCGAGCGGCAATTACACAGGTAAGTTCGGGCCGTACGTTGTTGCCTCGCATCACACGCCCTGGGGTGGCGCCATCAATTTTGAAGATGCGGGGTCGTACGAAGTCCGGCGATTCCTTTGTGACAACGCGTTGATGTGGCTGCGCGACTATCACGTCGATGGGCTTCGTCTCGACGCCGTGCACGCGTTTGTCGACCGCTCGGCGATTCACTTCCTCGAGCAGTTATCAGCGGAAGTGGAAGCGCTGGAGGCATCGCTTGCGCGCCGGCTGGTACTGATCGCCGAAAGCGACCTGAACGATCCGCGTGTGGCAACGCCGCGCGAAGCCGGTGGATTTGGCATGGACGCCCAGTGGAGCGACGACTTTCATCATGCGCTTTTCACGTTGCTTTGCCCTGCCGAGAGGCAAGGATATTACGCGGATTTCGGATCGCTCGGACAACTGGCAAAAGCCGTTGAACGAACCTTCGTGTATGACGGCATCTATTCGAAGTATCGGAAGCGCGTGCACGGGAAGCCTCCGGCCGGATTGTCGCAGTATCGGTTTCTTGGCTACATCCAGAATCATGACCAGGTAGGCAATCGTGCGACGGGTGACCGGCTCAGCCACATTGCCGGCATTGAGCGCGCAAAGATTGCGGCAGCGCTGGTTTTGACCAGCCCGTTTGTGCCGATGCTGTTTCAAGGCGAAGAATGGGCGGCTTCATCGCCGTTCCAGTACTTTGCCGACCATACCGACCATGAGTTGGCTCGTGCGGTGTCAGAGGGAAGAAGGCGCGAGTTTGCAGCGTTCGGCTGGGATCCCGCTTCCATCCCGGATCCGGAAAGTCAGCCCACTTTCGAAAACTCAAAGCTGAAGTGGGATGAGGTAGCATGGTCAGAACATGTGGAAATGCTTGCGTGGTATCGCTCGCTCATTCTATTGCGACGCACCACTCCATCGTTGAACGACGGAGCTCCGGGCAAAACACAAGTGACGTTTGACGAGCAGGCAAGATGGCTGCGCATGGATCGCGGAAACATCGCGGTCATCTGCAACCTGGGAGAGCAGCGTGTCTTCCCAGTTCAACGGAATGCGCGGGTTCTGCTCGCCTCGCAAACAGTCAGCCGCGCAGTTGGCGATGCCATCACGCTGCCGCAGGATTCAGTCGTCATTCTGGAGGTGCTGGATTCCTCAGAAATGACGAATTGATTTTGTGGCTGGCGAGTCATTTTCGGGAAGGTGCAAGCGCTCGCCGGAGTGCTCCACGTGGCTTTCAAGCGAACGGCTGACGAGATCGCGTGAGCCCAAGCCAACGGCAAGGGCCAGAGTCAATACAATGCCTCCGAACAGGATCCCAAAGGCCAGTTCGACGATATCGCCGCCCACCTGCAGATGGTCGAGCACCATGGCTGCCGTGAGAACCAGGACGAGCCACTTCACCCCAAGCGAAAGAATGCGCGCATACTGCAATTGCGCGTTGACCGCGCTGATCAGAACCGATCGGGCAAGGAAACGCGCGATCAATATGCCCGCGACGAGCAGAAGGGCGGCGCCGACGGCATGTGTGAGGTAGGGAAGCAGCGAAATGGGCAACGGGGTGCCGGTTGCGTAGGATGTGTCAAACGCCGATACACCGATAATCAAGCCCAGCAGGACGCAAGCCCAGAACGAGAAGCGTGCCACGATTTCGGTGGGTGAGCTGGATGGCGTCCAATCCGTGCCGCTTTTCCTGGCCAGCCTCTGATCGAACTTCAGCCACCCCAGGCAGCGCCGCAGTACCCACGAAACGACCACGCCAGTCACCGTGAAAACCAGCAGCGCGACGAAGAATGCGAGGATTCCTGGCAGTACCGCGATCAGAAGTGTCAGCACGCGGTAAAGCGACTGATGCAGGGCATCGGACATGTGATGCCAAATTGAGCCCTCGTCAACATAGGCCGGAATCTGGGCTGCAGTCCGACTGGGCGGCAGCAGGTTTTGAACTACGCTTTGCATTGTCTCCACTCCTCTCGCCTTTGCGCGGCGGGTGTACGCCTGCCTCGCAAACGGCGATCAAGCATTGAACCGGTCGGGCCAACGCCAGCGCGCGACCAGGTAGGGCTTGTCCAATTCGAAAGCCGAGGCAACAGCTTCAATATGGCGCTCCGCGGCGGTTCCAGCCGCAGTGACATTGATATGGCTCGCCAGCCATCCCAGGTAGAGCGGGATGAGGGCGCCCATAAGATGTCCGCGGTTGATGGTGCGGAGCCGATAGGCAATCAGAAAGTCGAACACAATCCGCGCCCACAGATTTTCGGGCAGGCGGAAAGCAGAGGGTTCAACGACAGAGAAGCGCTTGAGCATAACCAGGCTATGGGGCGGCAGCACCAGCGACCAGATCTCCTGCAGGTTGGCATTGGCGAGCCGGAAGGCCTCAACCATGCGCGCAACATCGGCCGTGCTTCCTGCGGGCAACATATCAGGGCTTGTTCGCCGCATGAGAGGTGGCCGGCGCGGGCGCTGCCACGCAGCCGCTTTGGCCTCGATGTCGCCAAACAACGAGCCAGTGATTAGGGCGAGAATTGCGTTGACATCGATTCCGGCGGGCTGGGGTACGGCGCGCGGGCCCGCATCGATTTCATCCACCGTGAATCCAGCCGCCACCGCTTCGTTCACCGGCCAAAGAATCGTGTCGTCATCGCTGGATGCGCCGATTCGGCGAGCCGCCGCGGCAAGGCGTTCCGCCATGCGCATCGAAAGCGCCAAATCCAGAGCCAGCGGAAACCGGACTCGAGCCGCAAAAAGCGCCCGGGTGAGCGGATAGAGAATCGCCGAATTGATGAAGCCGGTGTTGGGTGGAAGCGTGTAATGCGGCATTGCGAGATCGGTCGATGCATTCAGAACCGCTTCAGCGAGCGCCCGCAAAGCCAGCGGGCTAAGAGAATTCGCATTCGGGCCGAGCATCACGACCGCCCGCACATCGTGCTCTCGCGCGATTTCGTATGCATGGACGAAATCGCCCGGCCTCAGCATCCAGGTGGCATTTGATCGTGGGGCTGTGATGACCCGCAACGTAGTTGGTGCGCTCGGTGGCTGTTCATTCTGCGTGGCGACGATCAGGGAGTCGGCCGAAAAAGCCTCGGATAGATTTGCCAGCACGCCATCAAGCTGCTCTGCAGGCATGGCCGTTGCCATCACCAGCAGATTGGCGGCCGCATTTTCCGCAGTGGAGGTTTGACCGGATATGGGATTTGTAGTCGCCATGCGTCGAGAGAAAGTGCCGCTGCCTTACCTTTGATTCTGCCCGAGATTCCTATAGCGCTAAGATGCCGCTGATCGGGATATGGAGCCACTGGGGACGATGATTCAGCTCATAGAGCACCTCATACAGAGCTTTTTCAAGAAGATAGGCTTCAAGCAGAACCTGCGCCGTCTCCGCACTGGGCAGCAAGTCGGGATTTCGCCCCACGGTGTCGCTGTAGGCCCATAAGAACTGAGCTGATGCGGCTTTATACCAGAGTTGCGCCCAGGCGTCTAAGCCGCGATCTGCGGAAGGCCGGTCCGCGGCGACGGTGGCCTGATCGACCGCGGCATACGCGGCGTAGGAAAACGACCGTATCATGCCCGCAACGTCTTTAAGCGGGGACTGTTTGCGGCGCCGCTCTTCGATCGGACGCGCCGGTTCGCCTTCGAAGTCGATCACGACAAAGTCGCCGCCTTTGCCGGCCGCGGCCTCCGCATCTGTTGTTGTCCGCAATGTCTGGCCCAGGTGGAAGTCGCCATGAATACGGACGCGCTGCCCGGAAGGCTCAAGGTCAACGATGGCGCGAGCTCGCCGAATCAGCTCCGGCCTGCAGGAAATCAGAAGGGCCGCTGCATCGCTGGCGGCATCGTCGAGAACGGTCAGCTTCAGCTTGAGTGCGTCGAGCGTCGACTTAATTTGCACTTCAATCCGTTCGGCATCACGCGCAAGATCGTTTGGAGTCATGGGTTCGGGAACGAACGCAGGAAGTTCGGCCGAACTGGACAACGCGAGATGCATCTCCGCCATGCGGCGTCCAAGCAGCGCAGCCGCATCCAACGAAGCCTTAGCGCCTGCAAGAGTCTTCGGTGCAGCCTCACGCTTGCGATGAAGGCTCAGAGTTGATTTGAAGGCAGGCGCCGCTTGACCCATTAAACCTGAAAGCCAGTGCGAAATCTCATGGACGAACCACTGCCAGCCGTCGCCGTCATTCGGCACCAGGCCCTGAAGCATGGCGACGGTCGTTTTTTCCCTGCCAGGCTGGCTGGTTGAGATTTCGCCAAGAAAGGTGGGGATCCAGGGAAAATGCGCGACCTCCGTAAAGAACCTGCCGATCTCAACATCAGGATTCTCTTCAGGTTGCAGGCGGCGGAAGAGCTTAAGGAAGAGCTGATTGCCATAGAGGACCGACGTGTTCGATTGTTCAGCAGATCCTAATCGCGAAGGCAAACGTTGCGTCGCCAACTCCCTGGGAAATGCGCTCGAAGCGCGCGCATCAAGCCGGCCGCCCTCTGGAACGAGGTAACCGGCGGATGGAGACTCGCGAGGCTGAAGCCGTTGTGCACCCGATGACTGGACGCTTGGCGTGCCCGTGCGAGGTGGCGTGGCCGCTTCTCCCGGTTGCGCTGTCAACGGAACAGGCCCGGGAACTTCGGAACCCTTCGGAATTTCGACTGAAGGCGTGGTGTCGGGAAATGGGGCGTCGGGCAGCGGAGAGAGCGCGGAATGGCGTGCGACTACGCCCGCGTCAGAGACGGCCAGCGTTGCATTACCCGCAATCAGCCGCAGCAGTTCCTGGTGAATGTCTTCGCGAAACGCTGCGTCGTAGAGAATTGCTGGGCCGGCAGATGTTGTCAGTTTTGCGATGATACTCCCGGGATTGTTCTGCACCACTTCATCAAGAGCAATACCGGTGCCGATGGCGAGAGGTATCTGGTAGGTGTCCTGCGGGCCGCTGTCACGGTAAGTCACGTCGAAAAAGAAGAGGGCGGGCGAAATCGGCCCAGGCTCTTCGTCCGGGCGAGGCGTGTAACCTGCGCGCCCGTCTTCAATCGTTGTCGGGAGCACGACCCAATTCCGCACCCGCACGGAGACGATGGTGCGCGTCCTCGAGCCAAACCAGCGCTGGCGCGGCAGCCAGTCATGCAACGCCGGCTCCAGAATCGATGCGCCTGCGTCGCGGAGAAATTCCGGCCAACCGGCGGGCAGGAGCGGTAATGCGACCTCGGATTCTGCCTCCGGCGCAGCCTCGCCGGCCAACTCGGGTGGCAGCTCATCGCCTACGCTCGCAGCCTGGAGCTCGAGCCAGAGGAAGGAATACGGCGCGAGGGTGAGCGAGTATGGTTCCCGCGTGATCGGAGGGAAGGGAACGTAACCGAGCATTTCTACGGGCTGGAATCCGGCAAAGCCCGCAAGATCGAGCGCTACCGGTTGTGCGAAGCGGCTCAGATTGGCGAGGCACAGCACCGTTTCGTGGAAACCGTCGCCGCGATCGAGATCACGCAGGTACGCCAGAATCTTGCGATTCGCAGGATTCAGAAACGTAAGAGTGCCGCGGCCGAATACCTGGAACAGCTTGCGCAGGGCGATCATGTTGCGCGTCCAATGCAGAAGGCTCGACTGATCGCTGAGCTGCGCTTCGGCATTCACCACCTGGTAGCCGTAAATAGGATCCATCACGACTGGCAGGTAGAGGCGCGCGGGGTCGCATTTCGAAAAACCGGCATTTCGATCCGAGGTCCACTGCATCGGAGTGCGCACGCCATTGCGATCGCCGAGATAGATGTTGTCGCCCATGCCGATTTCGTCGCCGTAATAGAGAATGGGCGTGCCGGGAAAACTCAGGAGCAACGAATTCAACAACTCAATGCGGCGGCGATTGTTGTCCACCAATGGCGCGAGGCGACGCCGGATGCCGACATTGATGCGCATGCGCGGATCGGCTGAATAGGCGAAGTACATGTAATCGCGTTCGTCATCGGTCACCATTTCGAGCGTGAGTTCGTCGTGATTGCGCAGAAAGAGTCCCCACTGGCAAATGTCTGGGATGGGCGGAGTCTGCGCCATGATGTCGGTGATGGGCAGCCGATCCTCCTGCCTGAGCGCCATGTAGATCCGCGGCATCAACGGAAAGTGAAATGCCATATGGCATTCGTCGCCTTCGCCAAAATAGGGGCGCACGTCGGCGGGCCACTGGTTGGCCTCGGCGAGAATCAGGCGGTTGGCGTAGTCTCCGTCGATGGCGGCGCGGAGCGTGCGCACGACTTCATGCGTTTCCGGCAGGTTCTCGCAAGAGGTCCCGTCGCGCTCGCAGAGGTATGGGATGGCGTCCATGCGCAGCCCGTCGACGCCCATATCGAGCCAGAAACGCATTGCGGCCAGGACCTCCTCCAGCACCAGCGGGTTTTCGTAATTCAAGTCCGGTTGATGCGAAAAGAAGCGGTGCCAGTAATATGCCTTGGCGGTTTCGTCCCAGGTCCAGTTCGATTTTTCTGTGTCGGTAAAGATGGTGCGCGCATCTTTGTATTTCTGATCGGTATCGGACCAGACATACATATTGCGCTGCGGGGAACCGGGCGGCGCGAGCCGAGCTGCCTTGAACCACGGGTGCTGGTCGCTGGTGTGGTTCACAACCAGCTCGATCATCACCTGCATGCCGTGTTGGTGCGCAGCCTCGAGAAACGCTTTGAAATCGTTCAGCGTCCCATAGGAGGGATTCACATCGGTGTAGTTCGAGATGTCGTATCCGTCGTCGCGCAGCGGAGAAGGGAAGAAGGGCAAAAGCCAGATGCAAGTAACGCCCAGATCCTGCAGATAATCAAGACGCGAGAGCAGTCCGGGAAAATCGCCGATGCCGTCGTTATTGGAGTCGGCAAATGCGCGCACATGCACTTCGTAAATGATGGCGTCTTTGTACCAGAGAGGGTCGACGGCACTTGCGATCTTCTTCACGCTTTCATCTCTCCAGGAAACGTTTGCAGGGCGCGGTCCGTGTCACTGCAGGCGGCTTAAGCGAAAAATGTGCGCCGGCTGAACGCCGGGATTCAAGGCAACGTAATTGCGGTCTCTCCAAGTGTACTGTTCGCCATTCAGCAGGTCCTCGACCAGGAAGCTCTCGCCCGGGGAAAGGCCAAGCCGGTCGAGGTCGAGCTGTGTCCAGCCGGTTTGTTCGTTAAACGAGTCAATGTTGACGGCCACCAGTATCGTGTTTTCGAAGCCCGCCGTCGATTTGGAGTAGCAGATCAAGTTGGGGTTGTCGATGGAGTGGAAATGGAGAGAGGCGTTGGACTGGAGTGCGCGGTTCTCCCGTCGTATGCGGTTGAGCGCGGTGATGAGGGGAACCAATGAGCCGGGCGCGTTTCGATTGCGCTGGCGGATCTGGTATTTCTCGCTGTCGAGGTATTCTTCTGACTCGCTCTTGCCGTTTGGCGGGCGGGCTGGCGCATTTTCCGCCAGTTCGTACGCCGGACCGTAGATGCCGTAATTCGATGACAGGGTTGCAGCAAGAATCACGCGATGCATGAAGGCCGGACGCCCGCCTTCCTGCAGTGTTTTATGCAGGATGTCGGGAGTATTCGGCCAGAAGTTCGGTCGGAAGAAATCGCTGATTGGCGGCTGCGTGATTTCTTCCAGGTAGCTTTGCAACTCCGACTTGCTGTTGCGCCAGGTAAAGTAGGTGTACGACTGCGTAAAGCCGCGCTTGGCCAATGCATACATCACGCGCGGCCGCGTGAAAGCCTCAGCGAGAAAGATGACGTCAGGATATCGGCTTCGCAACGTGCTTAAGCACCACTCCCAGAATGGAAGTGCCTTTGTGTGCGGGTTGTCGACGCGGAAGATGCGAACTCCGCGCTCGATCCAGAATTCAAAAACCGAATACAGCTCGTCCCATAGAGCGCGCCAGTCGGGCGATTCGAAGTTCAGCGGATGAATGTCCTGGTATTTTTTGGGGGGATTCTCGGCATACTGGATCGACCCGTCGGGCCGGATGACGAACCAATTGGGATGATCGTGAACCCACGGATGGTCAGGTGAGCACTGGAACGCAATGTCGAGGGCGATCTCAACGCTTTGCGTTTTTGCGGTCTTTACCAGGTGGTCGAAGTCAGCGAATGTGCCCAGTTGCGGATGGATCGACTTGTGACCACCGCAATCGCCTGCGATCTTAGCGCCAACTGGCGCACAGGAGGCGGCGGTACGGTCGCCAATGGCCCATGGACTGCCCGGAGCATCTGGAGGCGCGACGGTTGTGTTGTTTGGCCCTTTGCGGAAGGCGCGTCCGATGGGATGGATCGGCGGCAGGTACAAAACGTCGAATCCCATTGCGGCAATCTCAGGGAGCTGCTGCTCCACATCGCTGAAGGTTCCATGCCGGCCAGGATTCGGTGAGGCCGAACGTGGAAATAGCTCATACCAGGATGAGAATCGCGCTCGCTCGCGATCGACCCAGACTGGAAGTTCAGCCTCGTACTGCGTTGCGTGCGTAAGGTCGGGGTAATTCGTCATCAGGCAATCGAGTTCTTCATTGCACGGGTTTTCGTAGAAGCTTCGACGCTCGCCGGCCAGGGCCTCAAACTTCTGCGCAAACTCGGTCAACCGCTGGCGATCGGCGCCTTCTGCGCGCTCGGCCGCGTCACGGATCAGGATGGCTCCTGTAGAAAGCGCAAGCGCGATATCCTGCGCCTCCGGATTTGATCCCGCCTGGATTTGCCCATCGGGGTCGGACATCGCTGCCACGGCTGCGTCAGTTCGGTCGGTTCGGGTTTGTGCGGCGAGACGCTTGGCAAAATCACTTGCCCAGGTTGCAAAGTGATCGATCCACCCGATAACGGTAAAAGTCCAGGCGCCATGTTTGTCGACCACGAAGGCTGCATGCCAAAGGTCGTTCTCCAGAGCGCGCATGGAGGCGAAGCGCCAGCTGCTTTCGCTGTCATGCCGGAAGAGCACACGCGCGCCAACATGATCGTGGCCGTCGGCAAAAATGGCCGCGGTGACTACGACTTCCTCGCCGGAGACGCGCCGAACCGGGTGCCTGCCTGCATCGATTTGCGGAGTCACATCCTCAATCTGGACACGCTGGCGCCCATCGCGAGGCTTCATTGCCAACCATCCTCAACGCCATGCATCGCTGTCATGAATCGGTTGAAGCGGGAATCAAGCGAACGCACACAAACCCCCTGCTCGCCAATTGGGCAGCAATACCTAAAGATGCACACAGATGGAATGGGGTTTGTTTGGCGGGCGGCCGGAAATGCAACCCGGCCGAATTGCAGTTGAAATCAGCAGCTTACGCCGTGTGGAATCAGCCGGATCTGCCGACTGGGCCTCGGGAGGTGTCCGCCTTCGAAGCGAGGGTGGTTATTCATCCCGCAACAGGATCAGCGGGTCGACAGCAAGGGCGCGACGCGCCGGGATCCACGAAGCCAGCATGCCCAGCAACAACATCGTGAGGGTTACGCCGCCCAGCACAAGCGGATCCTTCGGCGTGGCCTGGTAGACGATGTAAGAGAGAACGCGCGTACCCATGACTCCGAGCGCCACACCGGCAATCGAGCCGATGGCGAGGAGCCGAAAGGCTCGTCCCAGCGAGGTGCGCAGGATTTCTCGCTGACTTGCGCCCAACGCGACGCGAATGCCAAGCTCGCGCAACCGCTTGCTGACCGCATAAGAAGCCATACCAAAGACGCCCGTCACGGCGAGCATCGCGCCCAGCAAACCAAGCACGCCCAGCGCCACCGTGGCAACGCGGGCAGCGAACAGCGCGGTGTCCATCTGTTCGGTCCAGGTCCGGATGGAAAGGGGTAGGCTGGAATCGAGGCCGTGAATCGAGCGCTCCAGTCCGTGGGCGATCTCAGCCGGGTCGCGATTGGAACGCACGACCAGGAAGATGTCGGACGAATGATGCTGCTGAAGCGGGAAGAACATCGCCGGCTGCTGATCTTCAGTGAGCGTCCGGTATCTGCCGTCTTCCACCACTCCTACAACTTCCGCCCGGTTTCCGCCCCAGAATTTGAAGTGGCCGCCGATGGCCTTGTCGACCGATCCGAAGACCTTCACAGCGAACTTCCGGTTCACCAGCGCCACCGTCGGCGATTTCTTGTCGTCATTGAAAGTCACGTCTCTGCCTTCCAGAAGCCTGGTGCCCGCTGCCGTCAGATAACCCGGCGAGATGTTGTAGTCCATCGCGTCGGCAATATAGTTGGTGGGCCTGTAATCGGTTGTGGTGTCGGCATAAACGTAGGAGTCGCCACCACCGAGACCCAGGGGAACCTGGCTGATCATGCCGGCTGCGGTCACGCCGGGGATGGATTTCGCTTGATCGATCATGCGGCGCTGCATCTGCGGAACGGCATCGTCGGCGTACCCACCCATATGCAGATCTGTCTCTGCGAGGATTGCATTCTTTGGCTCGAACCCAAAATTGCTGTGAAGCGACCTCACGAGGCCGCGCACGGCGACCAGTGAAGATGTGACCAGCACCGCGCAAATGGCAATCTGAGCCACAAGCAGCAGGTCGCGGAGAGCGAAGCGCTTCGACCCGTGGGCGCCAACTGTACCCGTCCGGATGACCTGCCACGGATCGGCCCGCATCACTTGGCCAACCGGCACGATTCCGAAGAACAATCCACTCGCCAGCGCCAGCAGCAGCGCGACCCCATAGGTGCGAATGTCTGGATTCACTGGTACGTTGATGGGCACGTCGGGAATCGGTTGCCACGTGCTGAGGCCGTGCAGGATCACCACGCCGCCGATTAGGCCGATGATGCCCCCGGCAATGGAAACGACGACGGCTTCAGTCAGCAGTTGGCGCAGGATCACCCGGCGGCGGGAGCCCAGGGCGAGGCGCATCGCCACTTCCTTGGCGCGATCTGCCGCTCGCGCGGCGAAAAGGCTGCCAAGATTCGCGCAGGCGGCCAGCAGAATGAGCCCGGCAAGCAGCATCATTCCGGCCATGAAGGCGCGCGCCGGCCCGCCGAGAAAATCGCCCACGAGGCCTGGGCGCGCCAGGCTGAATTTAATGCCTTCGTCGTCAGAAGGGTAAGTCTTGGACAGCCACGCTCCGATTGCGTTCAAGTCGGCGGTCGCCTGCACCGGTGTGACTCCCGGCTTGAGGCGCCCGACCAACCAGGGCGAGTGATTGCCGCGGTACTGCAAATCGTTGGAGCCCTGTATGGTGGGCTCTTCGACCAATGGGATCCAGAGCGCAGGCGCAAAGAACAGCTCGGTGCCGCGAAAGCTGTGCGGCGCCACGCCAATGATGGTGAATGGATGTTTGTTGATGTCGACCTGGCGGCCCACGACGCCCCGGTCTCCCTGAAAACGACCATTCCAGTAGGCGTAGCTCAAGACGACATAGGGAGCGCTATTGAGTCCTTTGTCATCGGAAGCGTGAAAGAAGCGCCCGAGATATGGTTGGATACCGAGCACGTCGAAGTAATTGCCGCTGGTCAGGTAGGGCCACGCTGTCGACGGCTTCCCACCCGTGTCTACGCCAACCGCGCCGATAATCTCCGTGGCAATCATTCCCTCGAAAGTGCGGTTGCGATCACGAAGGTCGATGTAATCCAGGTACGACTGCGAGGGCCATTGGAAGCGCTGGACGCTATAAAGATTTTGCGCATTCGGCACGTTGACCGGCCGCAGCACCAGCGCGTTGAGCACGCTGAAAACGATTGCATTGGCGCCGATGCCGAGAGCGAGAGTGGCAATTGCAGTGAGAGTGAATCCCGGCGATTTGAGCAACTGGCGAAATGCGATCTTCAAGTCGCTGAGCATAGGCTGCCATCCTCATTTGTATTCTGAATTTCTTTACAATGCGCGTTCTGAATTCTTCGTACGCAGTTCACGCGCTTGCAGTTCCCTGGACGCAGCCGCGCTTTGCACTGTCCGATTTCGAACAGTTGGTCGACGGAATCGGCCACAGATCCGAATGGCAGCGGAATCCGGTGCCGGGAAAGCATTGTGTTTTCAGTGACCGGCAGTGAACAGGATTTGGCGAGCCGCGTGCTCTGATATTCGGCGATGGATATCGCACGGCCTGATCTCATGCGAAAGAAAAGGCGCCGGATTCTGCTCTGGTCTGGTGCCGCGGTGGTGGTGGTTGCGGTGCTGGCTGTGATCGTCTTCCGCCTGAAACCTGCTGCGCCCGAAGTGGATCGTTCCACGATCTGGACGGATACGGTTAAACGCGGCGACCTGACGATCCAGGTGCGGTCGTCGACCGGCACACTTGTCCCGCGCGAAGACAGTATCGAGTTGATTCCCGCCCAGACTGATGCGACGGTGGTGCGCATCCGCGTGCTGCCCGGCGCCAAGGTGACGCCAGACACAATCCTGATGGACCTGTCGGATCCCGAGCTTCAGCAGCAGTTACTGAATGCACAACTCGGACTGAAGGCAGCAGAGGCCGATTACAAGAGCCTGCAGGCCGCGTTAGAGAGCACGTTGATGGACAAGAAGGTTGCGGCCGCGCAAGTCAACTCCGACTTCACGCAGGATCAATTGCAGGCGCAAACCGACAAGGCTCTTTTCGATCTCGGGGTAATCTCCGGCCTCGCTTACAACAAATCAAAGGACACGGCAGATCAGCTTTCCACGCAGCACCAGATCTCGCAACAGCAGCTTGATGTCAATCAAAAGGCGATCGAAGTTCAACTTGCCTCTCAACAAACCAAGATTGACCAGGCGCGGGCGCTGCTGGCTCTCTATCAGAGAGAGTCGGCCGCCCTCGAAGTCCGCGCCGGCATCACAGGAGCGATGGCGCCGCTCGCCACGCCGTTGCAGGTTGGACAGCATGTAACAGCAGGCACTTCAGTGGCTGAGGTGATTCAGTTGGACAAGCTGAAGGCCGGTCTGCAGATCGCTGAGACGCAGGCCCGCGATATTCAGATCGGCCAGCCGGCCACGATCGATACGCACAACGGTGTCATTCCGGGGCATGTGACGAGAATTGATCCCGCGGTGGTGAACGGAACGCGCACGGTTGACGTATCACTCGATGGGCCTTTGCCGTCCGGAGCAGTGCCGCAGTTGAGCGTGGACGGGACCATCGACCTGGCGAACTTGAAAGACGTGCTCTATGTGGGCCGACCCGCACTGGGAAATGAAAACTCGACGCTCAGCATGTTCAAGCTCGATCCTGAGGGCAATGGCGCAACGCGCGTGCCAGTCAAGGCAGGACGCGCTTCGGTCAACAACATCGAGGTGCAGGCAGGCTTGAAAGAGGGCGACACGGTGATTCTCTCGGACATGTCCCGTTGGGACAACGTGGATCACATTCGCCTGGAGTAAGCGGGAGCACAACAAGAGCGATCCAGGCTGCGGAGCAAAAAAGTCAGCGTGGATAGAACGGGGAGAGACACAATGGCAACCGACGGTACATTGATTGAGATTGAAGACCTGACCAAGATTTTCTACACGGACGAAGTGGAAACACACGCGCTCGCCGGCATTCACCTGAAGATCGAGCGGGGTGAATATGTGGCCATGTCGGGCCCGTCGGGCTGCGGCAAGTCGACGCTGCTCTCGATACTGGGTCTGCTCGACACGCCGAGCAGCGGACGGTATCTGCTCAACGGGAAACCGGTGGAGAATCTGAGCTTCAGCGACCGCTCGCGAATCCGCAACCAGGAGATTGGGTTCATTTTTCAGAGCTTCAATTTAATCGGCGACCTCACCGTTGAGGAAAACGTCGAGTTGCCGCTGACCTATCGCGCTGGAATGCCTTCGGCAGAGCGGAAGCGGCGCGTGAAAGAGGCGCTGGAGCGGGTGAACATGGCGCACCGTATGCGTCACTACCCGGCACAGCTCTCCGGCGGGCAGCAACAGCGCGTAGCCGTCGCCCGCGCGCTGGCCGGGTCGCCTTCGATCCTGCTGGCCGATGAGCCCACCGGCAATCTGGACTCGAAAAACGGCGAAGCGGTGATGCGTCTGCTGGGCGAATTGCACCGCGAAGGATCGACGATCTGCATGGTCACGCACGATCCGCGCTTTGCCAGGCATGCGGGGCGCGAATTGCATCTCTTTGACGGCAAGGTTGTGTCAGAGGATGAGCAGAAAAAGCTCGAAGAAGAAGCGGAGGCGTAGGAGCGGAGCGAGGGACGGGGTCAAGGGCTAACGCCCGGGAATCATGGGGTGAGGAGAAGTTTGGGCATGCTGCTTCAGGACATTCGTTACGCTCTGCGCCAATTGCGCAAATCCCCGGGTTTCACGCTAACGGCCGTGGTGACTCTGGCGCTGGGCATTGGCGCCAATACCGCCATTTTCACGCTTGTACAGAGCATTCTGCTTCGTTCCCTGCCAGTCGCTGATCCGTCGCAACTTTACCGCATTGGCGACGAGAACCAATGCTGCGTGGACGGCGGATTTCCGCAGGATGCCTCGCAGACCGGCGACTTTTCGATCTTCTCTTTCGACTTATATCAACATCTGAAGCAATCGGCTCCCGAATTCGAGCAGCTTGCCGCCGCGCAGGCCGGGCAATGGTCGTGGAGTGTTCGCCGCGGCGGCGATCTGGCAAAATCGCTGCATGGCGAATTCGTGTCGGGCAATTACTTTTCCACTCTTGGCGTAAGCGCTTATTCGGGCCGAGTCTTTTCCGACAGTGACGACACACCCGCCGCGGCGCCTGCCGTCATCCTCAGTTACCAGGCGTGGCAGGGAGAATACGCTTCCGATCCCTCGATCCTGAATTCAACCATCTACGTTCAGGCGCAGCCCTTCACTGTAGTCGGCATCGCCCCGCCAGGGTTCTTCGGCGACCGGGTAACGGATACTCCGCCGGAGTTCTGGATGCCGATCCACACCGAGCCCTATGTGGAAGCCGGGGACGCGCTTCTCTACAATCCCGAATCACATTGGCTTTATCCGCTTGGGCGTATTCGCCCTGGCACCAACATCGCCGCGCTTCAGGCCAAGCTGACGGTCGCACTGCGCCAGTGGCTTTTGTCGCGGCCAGACATGGTCGCTAACGGCGGCGCGGCCATCATTCCCAAGATGCATGTCGTGCTTTCACCCGGCGGAGGCGGCATCCAGAATCTGCAACAGAAAACCGGCAAGGGACTGAAGCTGCTGATGATTCTCTCCCTGGTTGTGTTGCTGATTGCCTGCGCCAACATCGCCAACCTGATGTTGGCGCGTGCCACAACGCGTCGGGCAGAAATTGCATTGCGCACCGCTTTGGGCGCGGGGCGGCGGCGCATCTCACGAGAGATCCTTACTGAAAGCGTGGTCCTGAGCTGCATTGGCGGCCTCGTGGGCCTGATCGTGGCATACGCCGGAAGCCGCACGATTCTCGCACTCGCATTTCCTGACGCCAGGAACCTGCCCATCAATCCAAGTCCCTCGCTGCTGGTGCTGGGCTTTGCGTTCCTGGTTTCACTCATGACCGGAATCCTGTTCGGAGCGGCGCCGGCGTGGCTGTCGTTCCATGCGCAGCCGGCTGAGGCACTGCGCGGGACAAGCCGCACCACCCGCGACCGTTCCTCGCTGCCACAAAAGGCATTGGTCGTCTTTCAGGCAGCACTGTCGGTCGTCCTAATCTCCGGCGCGATTCTCATGACAAAGACCCTGACCAATCTGGAGAACGAGGACTTTGGCGTCGTAACTGCCAACCGCTACGTGTTTCACTTCGACGCGCAGGGAGCAGGCTACAGTGTGGACAGATTGCCCGCCCTCTATCGCGAGATCCAGGACCGCTTCTCCGCTTTGCCATGCATTTCGAGCGCGAGCCTCGCACTGTACAGCCCCCTGGAGGGCGACAACTGGAGCGACTGCGTGATTGCGCAGGGGCACCCTTCGCCGCGCCATGACCAGGACTGCGATTCAACATGGAACCGTGTGGACACGCATTTCCTGGATGCGATCGGAGTGCCGATCGTGCGCGGCCGGGGAATTACGGATCAGGACACGGCGACCTCTTTGCCGGTCGCAATCGTCAACGAGAGCTTCGTGAAGAAGTTCTTTCCCAACCAGGATCCGATTGGCCGGCGCTTCGGCCTCGACAGGCCGGAATTCTCAGGCAGCTTCGAAATCGTGGGCGTCTTCCGCGATTTCAAGATGAATCTGCAGTATTCGCGAGAGCAGGTCCATGCCGTGTTTATGCGCCCGATCACGCAGCAGTTCACCGGCTACAAGGATCCGAACATGATCCGGGGCGAGACGCGCTCGATGTTCGTGAACGAGATGATTCTGGATTTCCACGCCGCACCGCCGAACGTGGACGCGCTGATCCGCGATACGCTTACGGGCATCAATCCCAACCTCACCGTGACCGATCTTCGCTCTTTCGGGAACCAGATAGCGGGCAATTTCAATCAGGAGCGACTTGTTGCCCGGTTGACGGTCCTCTTCGGCCTGCTGGCGCTGGTGCTCGCTTCTGTCGGCCTTTACGGTGTGATGTCGTATTTTGTGGCGCGGAGAACGAGTGAAGTCGGCATTCGCATGGCGCTGGGCGCGACTCGCTCGAACGTGGTGGCGATGGTGATGCAAAGCGCGCTGTTGCAAATCCTGATTGGCCTTGGATTAGGCATCCCGGCAGCGATGCTCGCAGGCCACTTCATGTCGAGCCAGTTGTTTGAAGTCCACGGCTACGATCCCGTGGCCCTGGCCGGCGCGGCGGTCATGCTCGGCGTTTGCGCCGCGGTTGCGGGCTTCATTCCCGCGCGCCGGGCCGCTTCAATTGAACCCATGCAGGCTTTGCGCATTGAGTAACTCCGCACGATGGCGAGGAGAGACGGAATGAGGAGTCTTTGGCTCGATATTCGCTACGCGCTGCGACATTTGCGAAGGTCGCCGGGGTTCTCTGCAACGGCGGTGCTGACGCTGGCGCTGGGCATCGGCGCAACGACTGCGATCTTCACGTTGGTGTACGACGTGATGCTGCGTCCGCTGCCGTTCACTCATCCCGATCGGCTGGTGGTGATCGAAGAGCGGGTGGCAGAGTTCCACGACATCTACCCCGAATTACCTGTAAACGCCAACCATTTCGTTAACTGGCAGCGCAACAGCCATACCATTCAATCGATGGTTGTGATGAAGAAAGACTCCATGCCAATGGGAGCCGGCGACCATCCGCTGCAGGTGAACGTGGTGAGAGCGACTCCCGGCATCTTCAGCGTGCTCGATGCCCAGCCACGAATCGGCCGTGCATTCACCGACGAGGAAGCGCAGCCCGGCCATGATCGCGTTGCCGTGCTGATGGATGGTCTCTGGCGGGCGGAGTTCCATAGCGATCCCGACATTCTGGGAAAGACGATCACGCTCAACGGGTTTCCCTTCACTGTGATTGGAGTGATGCCGGGGTGGTTTCGCGTGCCGGTTGCAGAAACCATCAGCGGCCCGGGTTCGAATCGCGCCCATCCGGTGGAGGCCCTTGTGCCGCTGGCGTTTTCGAGCGAACAGTTGCAGGAAGTCATGGGGGACTTCAATTACTTCGGGCTCGGCCGCCTGAAACCTGGACTTTCTGCCGCGCAGGCCAATGCCGAGATCGATGCGCTGCAACATACGATCTCTGCCGGGCTCCCCGCCGATGCAAAGGGAACTCTTTCCGCCCGGCTAACGCCATTTCAGGAGGCATTGGTCGGCCCTAATCGAGAACCGCTGCTGATCCTGCTTGCGGCGGTTGCGGGACTTCTGCTGGTTGGCTGCATCAACATCGCCAATCTTCTTCTGGCGCGCGCAACCGGACGGCGGCAGCAAATGGCCGTCACTGCGGCCCTGGGAGCAAGCCGCCTCCAAATGCTGCGCACGGCGATGCGCGAGCCAATGGTTCTCGCCATGGCCGGGGGCGCGCTGGGCATTTTGCTGGCGGCAGCACTCATGCCTTTGATGCAGCGCTACCTTCCGCCCGCGCTCGACTTCCGAGGACCGCTGCATCTGGACTGGGCCGGAGCCTTCTGCGCTCTACTGCTGGCAGTTGCAGCAACTCTATTCGCCGGCGCGGTTCCCGCGTGGCTCGGCTCCCGGACGCAGCCGCACGATGTGTTGTGCAGCGAATCGCGACTGGCAACCGAATCGCACGGTGGCAAGCGCATGCGCAGAGCGTTGGTTGCCGTGGAAGTTGCAGTCAGCGTAGCACTGGTGCTCACCACGGGACTCCTCACCACCAGTCTCATCAAGCTCTTGCGCGTTGACAGGGGCTTCGACGCCGATCGCATCGTGACCGCCGCTGTCGATTTGCCAACCCGATCGTATTCCGACCTGCAGCACCGCGCGGAGTTTTACCGGGAAGTTCTTGACCGGCTGCGGCGCCTTCCCGGCGTGGAGGCTGCGGGCCTGACCAGCCAGTTGCCGCTGGCAGGAGACCAGTGGATCGATTTGGTTCGTGTGCCCGGCGATAACCGGCCTTTTACACAGCTGCCTACCGAGCATTTCCGCTGGATCAGTCCTGGATACTTTGAAGCGATCCGTTTACCCCTGATCGCAGGGCGCCTTCTGAGCGCGAGCGATGAGGGCAAACACGTCGCACTCATTTCAGAGTTGACAGCCCGAACACTTTGGCCCGGCACGAATCCGGTTGGCCGCCAGTTCAACCGTGCAGGCCAGTTAGATGAGCCTTTTACTGTGATTGGCGTTGTGAGAGATGCACGCACCATCTCGTTGGCGCATGAGGACCCGATGATGGTGTACATGCCGTACTGGTATCGCTGCGATAGCGGCGGCGGGATCCTGGTCCGCACCCGCCAGGATCCGGCCACGATGGCCGACGCGGTTCGCAAGACAATCTGGAGTGTGAACCCTGATGTATCCGTGCCGGCTGTGCGCACGCTGGGCGGCGTGGTCGCGGACTCAGTGGCGAACCAGCGATTCGAGATGGACCTCTTGCTTCTATTTGCGGCCAGCGCGCTGTTTCTCGCAGGACTCGGCATCTACGGCGTGCTGACCTATTCCGTTGCGCAGCGTCATCGTGAGATCGGTTTGCGCATGGCGCTTGGGGCGCAGCGTGCCAACGTCTACCGACTGGTTCTCCGTGACGGGTTGCTTCCGGCCGCGGCTGGTGCGGTCGCGGGTGTTGCGTTCGCATTCGCATCGGCGCGGCTGGTCAGCAGTCTGCTCTTTGAAGTAAACCCATACGATCCGGCGCTGGCTGCCGGCGCGGTCTTTGTGCTGCTTGTCGTGGGAACAATTGCCTGCTTGCTACCCGCGCGCCGCGCTGCATCCATTGATCCGATGCAGGCGCTGCGCACGGAATAAACCGCTGAGGAGAAGCCGAATGAACACGCTCCTTCACGATGTTCGCTACGCACTGCGCCGGTTGCGGCGTGCGCCGGGATTTTCGTCGATGGCCATCCTGATCATGGCTCTTGGTGTCGGCGCCAACGTCGCATTGTTCACGGTAGTCCGTGGTGTGTTGCTCAGGCCGCTCCCCTTTGAAAATCCGAGCCGTTTGCTCAGGCTCTACGAGCACACCTTGGTTGGGGATGAATATGCATACAACGGCGTGGCCGGCGGCGTTTATGCGGCATGGGTCAACCAGAACCACTCCTTCAGCAGCCTTGCCATTAGTCGTGATACAGAAGTAGGGCTTTCAGGATCGGGCGGAGATCTGCCGGAAACCCTCGAAAATGCGACGGTCTCATGGACCCTATTCCCGACGCTCGGAGTCCAGCCGGCGTTGGGGCGGGGCTTTACCGCGGCGGACGACAACCCCGCGGCAAATGGCACGACAGTATTGAGCTGGAGCCTTTGGAAACGGAGATTCGGGGGCGATCCGGGCGTTCTGAATAAAACGGTCTACGTTGACGCCAAGCCTTACACGGTCATCGGCGTCATGCCTGCGTGGTTTGAGTTTCCAAATCCGACGACGCAAATCTGGATTCCCGTTTACCGGTCCGACCCGAAAAGGATTTTTTCGGGTATCGACAACCATACGTATCAGGCGGTCGGGCGCTTGAGGCCTGGGATCACCGAGGCGCAGGCCACCGCCGACTTGTCCGTGATCACGCGTCAATTGCACGACGCGCATCTCGACAACCCGTTTGTATCATTCGCAGCGAATAGCCGTCCGTTGCTCGAGTCCATGGTGGGCCCAATCGAACGACCGCTCTATGTGCTGCTTGCGGCCACAGCGTGCCTGCTGCTCATCGCCTGTCTGAATGTGGCTAATCTGCTCGTGGCGCGAGCGGCTGCGCGCCGCAGAGAATTGGCCCTTCGTGCTGCTCTCGGCAGCAGCCGGATGCGTCTGTTCCGCGAACATCTGATGGAGAGCTTCCTCCTCTCTGCTGTGGGCGGCGCTGCGGGACTCGCGCTCACTTACGGCGCCACATCGTGGCTGGTGAGCATGCGACATGATATGGTTCGGGCCGATTCCGTTCACGTCGACGGTGTTGTCGCGGCGTTTGCCGTGGGCCTCATCGCTCTCTGCGCCCTCCTTTCGGGGCTGGTCTCGGCCCTCAATGCCGACAACAACAATGTGCTGACCACGCTGCACGAGTCCTCGAATTTGCACAGCGCGGGCAAGCAGAGGGCGCGACTTCGCAAGGTTTTGCTTGCCGCCGAATTCGGCTTGACTGTGGTGTTGCTCGTGGGAGCCAGCCTGCTGATCAAGAGCTACGAGCGGCTGCGCACGACCGACATGGGGTGCACAACCAACAATGTGCTCACCATGCGCTTCTCCTTGCCTTTCGCGCGATACAAGACGCCGGGACCCGCCGGGGTCAGCTTTTTTTCGACGCTGTTGCAACAAGTGCGGGCGCTGCCCGGTGTCGAGGCCGCCGGTTTTGTCACCGCCGTCCCCGGACAGGGGTATTGGGGCGACGAAAGCTTCAAGATCGTGGAGCATCCACCTACGCCGCAGGGGCAGGGCCTGTTCGCAATTTATCGCTATTGCGACCCCGGCTACTTTGCGGCGATGAGCATTCCCATTCTGCGCGGACACACCTTCGACGATGGTCAAATGCTCGACCATGCCAATGAGGTGATCATCAGCGAATCGTTCGCCAAAAAGTTCTTTCCGGGCGAGGACCCGATTGGCAAACACATTCATTTCCCAGAACAGCAGACCGCGGGCGTTAACGCGAGCGTCGTCGTCGGCGTGGTCGGCGATACGCGTTACTCTATCGGCGAGCCGGCTGCGGCGATCCAATACTATCCGCTCTTTACGGGCACCGAGAACTACGGCACGCTCGTCGTTCGCTCCAGCCACGACGTGGAGCAGCTTGCGCTGCCCGTCCAGCGGGTGATTCAAGACATCGATCGCGATCTGCCCGTTTCGAGCATCCTTACCATGAACCAGCTGTTGGGAAAGTCCATGCTCGACCAGAGCTTCAACACGACATTGCTTTCGAGCTTCGCTCTATTGTCCCTTGTGCTGGCCGCGGTGGGGCTTTTCGGCGTGCTCTCGTATGTTGCCGCGCAGCGGACAAACGAGATCGGTATCCGCATCGCGCTGGGTGCTCAGCGAAAGGAGGTTTTGATGCTGATGCTGGTCGACGGGCTCAGGCCTGCGTTTGTCGGCCTGGCACTGGGACTTGCCGTCAGCGCTGCGACCGTGCGCTTGATGCGCGCCATGCTCTACGAAACGCAGCCGCTCGATCCGACAGTTTTCACGGTGGTGGCAGCGACATTGCTGCTCGTGGCGGCTCTAGCCTGCCTCGCACCGGCGTGGCGCGCCTCACGCCTCGATCCCATCCGGGCATTGCGCACGGAATAACCGCTGAGGAGAAACTGAATGAATACGCTCCTTCACGATGTTCGCTACGCTCTGCGCCAATTGCGGCGCGCGCCGGGCTTTGCCAGCATGGCCATCTTGGTCATGGCGTTGTGCATCGGGTCGACCACTTCGCTTTTCACGGTAGTGCGCTCAGTTTTGCTCCGGCCGCTCCCTTTCCGTGATCCGGATCGGCTGGTGATGATCTTTGAGCATTTCCGCAACAACAGGTTGGATAATCCGTCGTCCTATTACAACCCGGTTGCTCCGGCCGACTTCTACGACTGGCGCGCGCAGACTCACGGCTTCGAAGACATGGCGGTGGTGAGCGCCGGGTCGCTCAACCTGACCGGAGAGCATGGGGAGCTGCCCGAAGTTGTTCAAGGGCGGGCCGGGAGTTGGAACCTGTTTCCCTTGCTGGGGGTGAACGCGGCCATTGGACGAACATTTACCGAGAGCGACGATCGTCCGAACGGCAATGCCGTCATGCTCACGTGGAACATTTTCGTGCGGCGATTTGCCGGGGATGCGTCGATTGTCGGAAGGCAAATCCATCTCGATGGAAAGCCGTACACGGTGGTGGGTGTGCTTCCCAGCTGGTTCACATACCCCGATGCGAAGGTCCAGTTATGGGTTCCATTCGCAGCGGGGGCGCCGCCAGAGATCCTCAAGCATCATGACTATCATTTCGCCCGCGTGGTGGCTCGCCTGAAGCCTGGCGTCAGTCTCTCCAGCGCACTCAGTCAGGTGGGCGCCGTGCAATACCAGTTGCATTTGCAGAACCTGAATGCACCGGTGGCCGAGGACGTGGCATCGAAGACGCTCATTGAGGATCTCGCGGGCAATGTGAAAAAGTCGTTAAGCGTTCTGCTGTGTGCCGTGGCCTGCATGCTGCTGATTGGCTGCCTCAACGTGGCCAACCTGCTGGTGGCGCGAGCGGCGACGCGGCAAAAGGAGATTGCCATCCGGAGCGCGCTTGGAGCGCGGCGGATGACGCTGATTCGCGAGCAGCTGGTGGAGAGTCTGCTGGTCTCGATTGCAGGCGGCGTGAGCGGACTGTTGTTTTCGATGGCCGCAACGAAGTGGCTGGTCAGCACCTGGAGAAATCTTCCCAGCGCGCAGAGTATCCAGGTCGACGGCATAGTGCTGGCGTTTGCCTGCGCGCTTATCATTGCAACGGCCTTGCTTGCGGGCCTGCTGCCGGCGATTTCATCGACGCGCAAGGTGGCGATCGCGGCCTTGCAGGCCTCGTCGCGAAGCGCGGCGGGCAGCCAATCGCGCACCGCTTTGCGCAAGACGCTGCTCACGGTAGAGATTGCGACGACGGTAATCCTTCTAATCGCGGCAGGCCTTTTGCTCAGGAGCTTCTGGCGTCTGCGCACGACCGATGTGGGTTGCGTAACAGACAACGTGCTGACGATGAGCTACAGCCTTCCTGCGGAAAAATACGACACTCCCGCCAAGTTGAACGCATTTAACGAAACGCTGCTGGCGCGGGTGGGCGTCATGCCAGGCGTACGCGCCGCCGCGCTGGGCTCAGTTGTGCCGGGAGCAGGGTATGGGGGCGACGAGGTGTTCACCATTCCCGAGCATCCGCCCATCACGCCAGGCGCCGCATTGCCCGACGCGATGATTCGGGTGGCCAGTCCCCAATACTTCAGTACATTGCAGATGCCCCTCTTGAGTGGACGTTTCTTTGCTAGCAATGACCGTGTCGGCCGCCCAAAGACAGTCATCATCGACCATTTGCTGGCGCAGCAGTATTTCCCTGGCGAAAACCCGCTCGGCAAGCATCTGCGCGCGCCTGCGCACGACAACGCCGATTACCAGATCGTTGGAGTCGTTGGCGACATGTTGTATCGTGTGGGGCAGCCCGGCAAGCCGACGATGTACTTCCCAGTTCTGAACGGGGACCGCGATACGCACGGATTGACGCTGGCGGTTCGGGCGGCATCCGATCCGCTGGCACTTTCCGTTCCGATCCAGAAACAGATTGCTGAGCTCGATCCGGAACTGCCGGTTTCAGACGTCTTTACCTTGCAGCAGATTATTGAGCGGTCACTGGGCAACGCCAGCCTGAGCGCCAGCCTCGTCCTGGCCTTCGCGGTCCTGTCGCTGATTCTCGCCTCGGTGGGGTTGTATGGTGTTCTCTCCTACCTGACGGCGCAGCGCACCGGAGAGATCGGGATTCGCGTTGCGCTGGGCGCGCAGCGGGAACAGGTGCTGCGCCTGATGCTCAAAGACGGACTGCAGCCGGCATTTTTCGGATTGGGGCTGGGTCTTGCCGCCAGCGCCGCAGCCGTTCGCCTGATCGACAACACCATGCTCTACGAAACGCAGCCGCTCGATCCGACAGTCTTCGCTACGGTGGCGGGAACATTGCTTCTGGTAGCTGCACTTGCGTGCTTTGCGCCTGCCTGGCGCGCCTCGCGCCTCGATCCCATGCAGGCATTGCGCACGGAATAAACCGACCAAAAACGGGCGGCACTGCGATTGGAGTTTGTTGAACACCATGATTGAACTGAAAAATATCGAGCGAAGTTACAAGAACGGACACACCGAAGAATGGGTGTTGCGCCGCATCGGTCTGACGATTCGCGAAGGCGAATTCATAACCATCATGGGTCCGTCGGGAGCGGGAAAGTCGTCGCTGCTGAACATACTGGCCCTGCTTGACGACGGCTGGAAGGGCGAATTCTGGTTCGATGAAACACCAGCGCACAACCTCAATCGCAAGCAGCGCGCCGATCTGGCCCGCCAGCGTATTGGCATGGTTTTTCAAAGCTACCACCTACTCGACGATTTGACCGTAGCCGAAAATATTGATCTTCCACTCTCCTACAAGAACATGCCGGCGAAGGAGAGGCAAGGAATGGTCGCGGACATTCTCGACCGCTTCCAGATTGTGGCCAAGAAGGACCTGTTTCCCTCGCAGCTTTCCGGCGGCCAGCAGCAACTGGTGGGAATTGCGCGGGCCGTGGTTCATGCGCCCGCATTGCTGTTGGCCGACGAGCCGACGGGCAACCTGCACTCCACGCAGGGCCGGGAGATCATGGAACTTTTTTGCGAACTCAACCGCCAGGGCACGACCATCGTGCAGGTGACGCACTCTGAAGAAAATGCGCGCTACGGCCGGCGCATCATCGAGCTGCGCGACGGCTGGATTACGCGCGATGAAGCCGTGCAGACAGCCGCAACGGGGGCGAAGTGAACGATCATCTCACCCAATTTTCTCGAGACATACGCATGAACTCCTTCATCTCAAAATCGGCACGTTTACTTTCTCAAGCCATCGTGTCAATTCTGCTCGTGCAGATGAACCCGGTCATCGCGGCCGAGCCTCCGCAGGCGCAGCCCGCGGCGGGAAACTCACAGACGACGCAACCAGCGCCGGAAGCCCCGATGCCTTCAACCAACGGCACTGCAACGCCGCCACCTACGCTCGCGCAGCAGATGCAGCAGTCTCAGTTGGGGGCGATTACTCCACAGCGGCCGTTTCATGTGGATCTTCCGCACTCGCATAAGCCGTTCGCGCCCTACAGGCCCAGCGACGCGCCCCCACTGGACCTTACGAATTCACCACGCCTCGAGAACCTTATCCGCGATGGAAAGCTCCATATTTCGTTGCACGATGCTATCGCCCTGGCTATTGAAAACAACCTCGATCTCGCGTACTTCCGATATAACTTCCCCATTGCGCAGACTGACTACGCGCGCACCAAGGCTGGGGGTAGCGTGAACGGCGTGAATACTGGAATCGTGCAGTCATCCACGCAGGGAGGCTTCTCAGGGACAAGTTCTGCCTCTGCGGGCGCCAGCTCAGGCTCGGCTGCCGCCGGCGCAGGCGGCCTGGTGACCTCGACGCTCGGCGCCGGCACCGCGGTCGCTTCGTTCGATCCCTATTTGAACTTCAAGGGCTTCGCCGATCACGACGTCACCGAAGAAGGCAATGCCTTTCAGAATGGCGTCCTTATATTCAAGCAGAACACCATCGAAGCCCTGGCGAATTTTTCACAGAACTTTCCAATGGGAACCGGCGTGACCGTCAACTACGAAGGCCAGCGCTTTGCCAATAACAGCCCCTACGAAGCGATCAATCCCACGCTCTACTCGAATTTCCAGTTGGTCCTCACGCAGCAACTCCTCGCCGGTTTCGGTATCTCCACCAACGAACGCTACATGCACATCGCAAAGAAAAACCTCCAGATTACCGACTTGGCCTTTCGTGCCCAGGTGATTGCGACGGTCACGCAGGTCGAGAATATCTATTGGGATCTTGTGAATGCCTATCAGGATGAACAGGTCAAGGAGCGTTCCCTCGCGTTTGCGCAGCGCACCCTTCAGGATGACCAGAAGCAGCTCCAACTCCAGGCCATTCCAGCCATGCAGGTCGACAAGGACGAGTCGGACGAGGCGACTAGTGAAGGCGACCTCACCGTTTCGCGGGCCAATCTGCGGTTGAACGAGCTTCTTATCAAGAACGCACTTACCAAGACCGACGACGAAGCCATCGACGAGATGCCGGTCATCCCTCTCGATCGCACCGGACCGCCCGATCCCAACGCCTCCAAATCGATTGACGATCTCATCGCCGAAGCTGAAAAGAACCGTCCCGACGTCACCCAGGACGAGCTCGCAATGCAGGTAGCGGAGATGAGCCTCAAATCGATCCGGAGTGAGCTGTTACCTACTTTAAACGTCTATGGCTTCTATGCTGGAGCGGGTCTTGCCGGCCCGAAAAATCCGAACTGCGACCTAAGCGCCGCCGAATGCGCGTCCGATCTCCCCACTGGGTTCGGCAGCATGTTCCAGAACACGTTCAATTACTCCTCGCCGGATTATCAGTTCGGAATGAACCTGTCGATCAACCTTCGCAACCGTGTCGCCAAGGCCGATCAGTTTCGAGCTTCGCTGGAATTCAGGCAGCGTCAGATCACGTTTGAAGAGCAAAAGAAGAGCATCCGCTTCGACGTTCGCAACTCGCTGTTTGCATTGCAGCAAGCGCAGGCTCGCGTCGATGCAGCGACAAAAGCCCGCGACCTGGCACAACATACCTTCGACGTTACGCAGCAGGAGCGAAAGCTTGGAGCCAAGTCCAGCAGCGATACGCTGGCCGCGGAACATGACCTGTCCATTGCCGAATCCCTTCTTGTGGCAGCGCAGACGGCCTCTGAAAAGGCAAAGGTAGATATCGATAGGGCCACTGGAGAAACGCTGCAGCAAACCGGTGTCTCGATCGACGATGCGAAAATGGGAGTGGTATCGCACGAGCCATAAATCCTGGGCTTCGTCGCCGGGAAGAAAACCAGGTGTTTTGGAGGCGGGCCATCTCCAGCAAGCCGGACACAATTCGGGTTTTGGTGGCCGACGATCAGCCCCACATTCTGGAAGCCGTCGAGCTGTTGCTTTCGCCGCATGGGATCGCCGTGGATTGCGTGCGCTCGCCGCAGTTACTAATGGACGCGCTTGAGCAATGCGACTACGACGTGCTGCTCATCGACTTGAATTACACTCGCGATACCACGTCCGGCCAGGAAGGCCTGGATCTGCTGACGCGCATTCAAGAGTACGACTCGCGCTTGCCCGTCATCGTCATGACCGCCTGGGCCAACATTGGATTGGCTGTCGAATGCATCAAGCGCGGCGCCCGCGACTTCATCCAAAAACCGTGGGAGAACGAGCGCCTGCTTTCGCTGGTTCGCGTTCACGCCGAGCTGCGCCAGGCGCTCCGCCGCGCACGCCAGCTCGAACTCGAGAATCGCTTATTACGGGCGGAAGGCACTCCGGAGTTTATCGCCGAAGCCCCCGCGATGATGCCGGTGCTCGATCTGATTGCCCGCATAGGGCCCTCCGATGCCAATGTTCTGATCACCGGTGAGCACGGGACCGGGAAAGAGATCGTGGCCAAAATGCTTCACGCAGCGTCGCCGCGCGCGCGGATGGCACTGGTCGCCGTGAACGCAGGCGGGCTCCCTGAGGGGACCTTTGAGAGCGAGATCTTTGGCCATGTGAAAGGCGCTTTTACCGATGCGCGAACTGACCGCATCGGCCGTTTCGAGCTGGCCAACGGCGGCACGCTGTTTCTCGACGAGATCGCCAACGTTCCCCTGCGGCAGCAAGCCAAGCTATTGCGCGTGCTTGAAACCGGTGCACTCGAGCGGGTAGGGTCGTCGCAAACACGGCATGTGAATGTGCGGCTCTTGTGCGCCACGAATGCGCAGCTCGACGAAGAAGTGAAGGCGGGCAATTTCCGCGAAGACCTGCTCTTCCGCATCAACACCGTCGAGATTCACCTGCCCCCGCTGCGTGAAAGGCGTGAAGATGTCCCTTTGCTGGCTACGCACTTCCTCAATCGCGACCGCGCACGTTATCGCAAGCAGGTGAGCGGATTTTCGCCGGCGGCAATGCAGCAGTTAATGCAGTACCCCTGGCCGGGAAATGTTCGAGAGCTTGAGCACACAGTGGAGCGTGCCGTACTATTGTGCCGCGGTGAAGAAGTGGAACCCTCGGATGTGGCCATCACGGGCGCACGCCAGGGGGCGCAGCCATTCGAAAGCATGAGCATCGATGAAGTCGAATCGCTGCTCATCAAGAAGGTCCTTCGCCGCTGCAACAGCAACATCTCGCAGGCTGCCGAGGCGCTGGGCCTGAGCCGTGCCGCGCTTTATCGGCGCATCGAAAAATATGGCTTATGAAAGTGGCGTGCAGCGAAACAAAGGCCCGGCGATCCGTCGGGTATGGTGGCACAGTTTGCTGCTTGTGCTCCCCGCGCTTATCTTCGACGCGGTATCGGCTTTTGAGGGCTGGGTCAGCGTAACGCTTGCCCTTCTGCTCGCCGCCGGCATTCTTATTTATTTTTTGTTGGCCGCCAGCGCCTTGGTGGAGGGGATCGTGCGTCCACTGCAAACGCTCTCCAACGTCCTTGCCTCTCTGCGCGAGGGCGACACCTCCTTCCGCGCCCGGGGCGCCAAAGCAGCGGATGCGTTCGGCGAACTTGCGGCGGAAGTCAATGCGCTCGCCGATCTCCTGCAGAAGCAGCGTGTGCACTCGCTCGAGTCCACGGCTCTGGTGGCCCGGATGTTTGAGGTGATCCATACGCCGTTGTTCACGTTCGACCGCGAGAACGTGCTGCAGCTGGTCAACAATGTAGGGCTGAAACTGCTGGGAACGACATACTCCCGGTGCATCGGGCGAAGCGCGCGAGACCTGGGACTCGAAGAACTTCTCGAGGCCCAGGACCATACGATTTGCGCATTCGGTGCAAGCCCGACGCGTTGGCTGCTGCGAAGAGCCTCTTTCCGCCAGGATGGCGCACCGCACACTCTGCTACTGCTGGCGGATGTGAGTCTGCCGCTCAAAGAAGAAGAGCAAGCAGCGTGGAAGCGCCTGATTCGCGTTCTGGGCCACGAGCTCTCCAACTCGCTGGCGCCAATCAAGTCTATTGCGGGAAGCCTGCTGGATCGGGTGGATGCGCTGCCGGAGGAGTCGCAGCACGATTTCCGCCGCGGCTTGAGCGTGGTGGAGGCCCGAGCCGACGCGTTGCACCGATTCGTGCAATCGTATCGGCGACTTGCCCAGCTACCTCCGCCGCGGCTGCAGCCGGTTCCTCTTGCTCCGCTCCTGGAGCGCGTCGTATTGCTCGAGCAGCGGCTGCCTATCGACATCGACCCTGGGCCACTGATCAGCTTGACTGCCGATCCGGATCAGTTGGAGCAGATGTTGATCAATCTGCTGGCCAACGCTGCTGATGCTTCGCTGGCCAATGGCGCAAAGCCGGCGCGCGTTACCTGGAGAGCCAGTGGGCCGGATGTGGAGATTGTCATTGAAGATTGCGGCATGGGTATCGCCAACCCGGAAAACCTGTTTGTTCCTTTTTATACGACCAAGTCTGCCGGAAGCGGAATTGGCCTGCCGCTGGCGCAACAGATTGCCCGGGCTCACGGAGGCGAGATCTCGCTTGAGAATCGCCAGGACGCCGACGGCGCCCGCGCGATCGTCCGGCTGCCGCTCAATTCGATCGCAAACGAAGTGAGCGAGCAGTAAACGCAACAGAGGCCGATTAGAAATCGGAGCGGCAGCGAGAGAGCTAAGACTTTTGAAGGGGAGCGACGGAGTTGGTCCGCAACTCGCGGCTGCCGCGCGTCAGGCGATTGACGACTTTATAGCGGTCTCCGCGATACACGGACATCACGTGTTCGGCCGGCGTGCCATTATCGAGATAGGAAACACGCGTGAATAAAAACACCGGGCTCTGCGGGGCGATTTCGAGTAAATGCGCATCTTCACCGTTCGCCTTTCCCACTTCCACAACTTCATCGGTCACCATCAACTGGATTCCGTATTGGTCTGCCAGCTCGTCATAGAGAGATGTGGCCGGATCGAAGGTTTCGATCAGGCCGGGACAGAGACGCACAGGCAAACAGCTGGATTCGATTGCCATGGGAACGGAATCTGCATATCGGACGCGGCGCAGGAGAAACACCTTTTCATCGTCGCCCAGGCCCAAAGCTTCTTTTGCCTCGGGGCCCGGCGGCTGAATGCGAAACAGCAGCACCTTGGAACTGGGAGTAGCGCCTCGGGCCAGCGTCTCTTCAGTGAAGGAAAGCACCTGGCGAAAATCTCTCTCCAGTTTGATTCCGGAGATGAATGTGCCCTTGCCCTGCCGGCTGTAGATCACTCCGAGTTCGATCAGGGCGCGCACTGCCTGTCGAACGGTCATTTGGCTGACGCCCATGAGCGCGGCAATCTGCTGGATGGACGGCAACGGTTTGCCTGGCTTAAGTTCGCCGGATTGTATTTGCTCGAGGAGGCGCTGCTGGATCTGATGGTAGAGAGGAATGCCGCTTCTTCGGTCAAGGGGCGACCGATGCATTCTCCTTCTCGTCCTGGTGAGCATTTCTGACGTTTCCACGGTGCGATCAACCTCCGGATCAAGCAATACCGGTGCAGCTTTCGTGGCCCACTTTCACAGAATTCTGCCCATCAGCATAAGGAACGGCAGACGAAAACGGGATGAGCGGTTGCATAGAGCCTCCGTTCAACTCACTGTGCGTCACGCGGGGGTGAGGCCAAGCCCGGGCCCGGAGGGAAGCAGCAGTTTTCCTTTTTCTACGCGCACGCCGCGCCATGGATCATTGGCCACGAGCAGGTTCCCGTCGAGGTCGGCGTAATCGACCAACGGCGACAGTTGAGCCGCTGCTGTAACCGAGCAGGAGCTGGAAACCATGCAGCCCAACATGATCTTCATGTTCATGGCTCGCGCGACCTGGATCCAGCGGCAGGCCTCCAGAATGCCTCCAGACTTATCGAGTTTCACATTAATTCCGTCGTAGGCATCAACGAGCTTGGGAATCATGCTGGCCTCCGTGCATGCCTCGTCAGCAAAAATGGGCAGGTGAACTTTGCTCCGCACATATTTCGTTTCCTCAATCATGTGCGCCGGCATGGGCTGCTCGACATACTCGACACCCTGCGTTTCCAGCCAATTGATCTTGCGGATGGCCTCTTCCTTATCAGTCCAACCCTCATTGGCATCTACACGAATCGGTTTGTTGGTCACGCTGCGCACGGCATCGATCGTGGCTTCGTCGGTCTTCAAGCCCACTTTCACTTTGAGCACCGGGAAATCATCGGCTTCGCGAGTTTTCTGGCGGGTAATTTCAGGCGTGTCGATGCCGATGGAAAAATCGGTGATTGGCGCGTCGCCCGGATCAAGCCCGAGGAACTTATAGAGGGGCAGATCCAGCTTCTTGCCGAGCCAATCGAAGATGGCAATGTCGATGGCAGCCATTGCAGCATGTTGTTGGGCGCCGAGCGCGGCGCGAAGTTTCCCAAGATACTTCTGATACTTCCATGGATCGCCTGCAGTGATTTCGCCGGCAATCGCTTGAATCGCCTGCATGGCGGATGCCGGGAATTCCTGGTAACGAATGATCGGCGCGCCTTCACCGTGGCCTGAAATTCCATCGCGGCGGTACTCCACCTGTACAGTGTCGCGGTATTCGCTCGAAGACATCGTCGTTGTCCAGGTGTGGCGCAACATCAAACGCTTCAGAGCTACCTGAACAGTACTTGGCTCCTGAGAAGGTTCGGATGGCGCTATCCGGGCGCCGAGAGGAAGGATTGCGGCAGCGCCTGCGATCTTCAGGCAATCACGTCGATTCATGGTTTGATTCTCCGTATCGCGACCAGGAGTTGCGTCCAGGGCATATCGTCCAGGCGGCTGATCTGAACACCGGGATGGCTGTGCGTGGTGTCATGGATAAATTCGCCATCGCCAAGATACATGCCGGTGTGCGTGACTCTGGCCGCGCTTGAACCAAAAAACAGCAGGTCTCCCGGTTGCAGATCCTTTCGCTCCACGGGACTCATGCGGCCCCACTCGGCTTGCAGATCCGCATCCCGTGGCATTTCAATTCCGCGCTGTCGCTCCAACATTTGCGTGAACCCGGAACAATCGAAGCCGAAGCTGCTGACTCCACCCCAGGTGTAGGTAATGCCAAGAAACTTGTGCGCTAATTGAAGCATTTCAGCAGTGCCGAGTGGAGAAAAGTCTTCGGTGATGTCGCCCCGCTGCACCCATGCCGTTCGCCCGTCGACGAGCCGCACCTGCAGCCAGCGCTCGGTATTCTTTGCCTTATCCGCTGCAGGCTCCAACCGCGACTCCCAGGGAAGTTCGAGGAGTGGAACGTGACGGGTCACGTCCGGCTCGCTGTAGATGTTGGCGCTCAACTGCGCAACGCGAAACGCGTTTCCAGCGGGCGCGTAGGTCGCGCCGTTCAGTATCTGCAAGTCGGCCGCGGCAACCCAACCTGTGTATCCATCCGCTGTGCGGATGTTCGCCCAGCCCGGTTTGCTTTTCAGAGTCGACACGCCGGTTCCATAGAGCGCTTGCGAAACCACGTCACTCTCTGCCGACGCATTCCTGTACATGTTGGCAACGGGCTTGGCTGCAACGGCGTCAGGATGGTCGACGGGCTGCTGCGCTTGCGCCCCAGCTGAAAAGAGCAGTCCGCAGAACAGAAATGCGATCGGGAGCGAATGGCGAATTGCTTTGCGGCGCAATCCTGTCCTTGCAGCAGTTTTGGGTTGCCGTTGTTCACGCCGAAATCGCTTTGCAAAACTCACAGCATTGATCCTTTCTCGAAAACGTCCAAAGGCCACCTAAGTTATTGCGGGGCCGCCCGGGCGGCAACAACATCGCGGTCGAGACCTGTTCCGCGCGATGCGAGGCCGGGAATCGACACCGGCAGCCGGCCATGGATGGGGATTTCGCCGAATAACGCGCGGGCAAGGCTTGATGCGGAAACCACCGTGTTCGAGAACGTGCAAACATAGGTCTGGATGCCCGGGATCGAACCGCCCGTGTAGGGATTGCCGAAAGCAACCACAATCGTTTTCGCTCCTGCAGTCTTCACGATCTCCGACAACAGTTGCAGTGGCCCTGAATCGAGGCTCGCCGAGCCATTGGTGCGGCCTTGCGTGGTTCGTCTCGGATTGGGAACCGACTCTGCCAGGGCAATCACGCTTGTGGCCTCGCCTGCCGCAGCAACCACGTGGTTGAAAACATAACTAGCGTTCGTCGGGTCGACGAAGAAAACGGTTGCGTCCGGAGCGCGGCTGCGCAATTCGAATGCAAAGGCGCGGCCGCCGTCGCTGCCGCGAGGGCGGTCAGAGAAAACAACCGCAACAATGCGGGATGCGCGCGCAGGATTTCGGTCAGGAATGGACGCAGATGGTCCCACCGCTTCGAGCGGGAGCAGCTTTCCGGGATCCGACACCAGAGTGACAGCGCGATCGGCCACGCTTTGAGCTATGGCTATGTTTTCAGGCCGCGAGACGTCGTCCTGGACGCCCGCGAGACCCACGAAGCGATTCCGATTCAAGCCGACCGATGCTTTCATGCGCAGGATCTTGAGGACGCTCTGGTCGATCCGCGCTTGCTGAATCTCGCCGTGCTTCACGGCATCGAGCAGGCCGTTGTAGGCGCCGTCAAGGTCGCCGGGGATGAGGATCATGTCGTTGCCCGCCTGCACTGCCGCCACTGCCGCAGCGCGCGAGATGTCGGCCTCCGATCCCGCGAAGACATGCGTAAGGCCCGCCATATCCAGGGCATCCGTCACAACTAATCCATGGAAGCCGAGCTGACCCTGCAACAAATCTTTGATGATATGCGAAGAGATGCTCGCAGGACGGTTCGGATCGGGCTCAATGGCGGGAACAATGAGATGACCAACCATCACAGAATCGACTCCTGCAGCGATCGCACTGCGGAAGGGAGCCAATTCCACGGCGTTAAGGCGATCGAGACTCACGGGTACTCGCGCCAGGGCCAGGTGGGAGTCAGTATCCGTGTCGCCGTGACCGGGAAAATGCTTGACCGTGGTCAAGAGCCCACCCTGATGTGCGCCATCGATATAGGCGGCGACCATTTCGCTGACTTGTGCGGGATCTTCACTAAAGGAGCGGGTATCGATAATGGGGTTCGCGGGATTTGAGTTCACATCCGCAACGGGAAACCAGTTCCACTGGATGCCAATGGCGCGCGACTCGAGTGCAGTGATGCGGCCGAATTCGCTCGCCAGGTTCTTGTCGCCGGCCGCACCAAAGGCCATGGCCGCGGGAAATGCAGTCGCTCCGGCAAGGCGCATCGAAAGGCCGCGCTCAAAGTCTGCGGCGAAGATCAAGGGGTACTTCGAATCCTTTTGCAGCCTGTTGGTAAGAGCGGCGGCCTCCAGCGGTTCGCTCTCGATCAACTGCGGCCCATCGGTGGCAACGGTCACGCCGAAGCCGCCGACGTGGTACTTGGCCATTTCGTCGCGCAATTGAAGATAGTCGGGGCTGTCCACATTCAGAAACTGGACCTTTGCCCAAACCATGATCATCTGCCCGATTTTTTCTTCGAGCGTCATTTTGCTCAGTGTCTTTGAGGCCCACCGTTTGCCTTTTCGGTCGAGATGAACCGGTTGCGCGGCATTGGCGCAACTCGCCGTCATCGCGGCTGCCAGTGCCCACGACCACCATCTCAATCCGCTCAATCTCAACTTCAATTCCTGCTCCTATTCGGCTGGCGACCCAGCCGCTACGGTTTGCATAATCAGTAAAGAAGATACTTGGCACGCACAGCCTCAAAGCCTCTCAGCGCGTCCTGCCAGTCTTCTGCGATACGCCGCGGATCTTCGCCGGCTGTGAGCGCGTCGAGTGTAGCTTTGTTGCGCATCAGGCTATCGAGCGCGGAGACTTTATAATCTGTCGGATAAAGTTGCAGAAGCGCAGACGCAATCTCCAGGCCCAACTCGGGCGCGTCAAGAGCGTCACGGCTGGTCACAACGATATTTACACCGCCGCATTGCTGGTTCGCGTACTTTGAGTCATTCGGGGTGAAATTGACCGGCACGAAACGAACGCCGTCGAGCTCGCGCTCGTTGAGAAAAGCCGCCAGCTTTGCCGGATCGATCCACGGCGCGCCGACAAGCTCGAAAGGTGTGTCGGTGCCGCGACCGACAGAGATGTTTGTGCCTTCAATCATGCCGATGCCGGGATAAAGCACGGCTTCAGTCAGGTTGCGCAGGTTCGGAGACGGGTTAATCCAGACTCTGCCGGTGGAATCGAACCAGTCGCCGCGTATCCAGCCTTCCATCGAAACGACCGAGAGCTTTGCGCCAATCGCCCGCTCGCTGTTGAACATGCGCGCGAGCTCACCGACGGTCATGCCGTGACGCACAGGCGTCTGCCAATAACTGACAAACGATTCCCGTCCTGTATCTGCGATCGGTCCCTGCACATACACGCCGCTGATTGGATTGGGGCGGTCGAGAACGACGATCGGCTTGCCGGTCTTTGCCGCCGCTTCAAGGAAATAGCCCAGCGTGGATTCGTAAGTATAGAAGCGCACGCCCGCGTCCTGAATGTCGTAGACGATCTCATCCACATCTGCGAGTTCTTCGGCAGTCGGGCGGCGCTTGGCATCGGTATCTCCATAGACACTATAGACAGGTGCGCCCGTGGCCGCGTCTTGCGAGTTGCCGATCGCAGTGGTATCGAGAATGCCGGCGATGCCGTGTTCCGGGCTGAAGATCGCGGCAAGCTTGAGTCCCGGCGCATGAGCGAGAACGTCTGCCGTTCGCTGCCCGCGCGCATCGACGGCAGTCTGGTTGGTCACCAGGCCGATGCGAACCGGATGATCTTGGTCCGGATGAAGTTCGCGAAATCCGTGCTCCTCGAGCACATCGATTCCCACCTTCACATCGCCGTTGCGCGCTGTAAACCGGCGCTCGGCCATCAGGGACTCGTTGTATCCAGTGATGCGCGCGAGCCGCAGCGCTTCGTCCTCACTGACTGTGAGGTCAAGCGCCTTCACCACGGCGGTGGCGACGCGCGAGCGCAGCGAAATCACCGATCCGTGGCCGTTTGGGTGCACCGCGTTCGTGAGAAGGATGATGTAGGTGTTGGTGACAGGATCGATCCATAGCGAGGTCCCGGTGAATCCGGTGTGGCCGAATGAGCCGACGGGAAGCAGTTCTCCGCGGTTGCTGGCAAAGGGCGAGTCAATATCCCATCCCAATCCGCGCAAACTTGTGGCCGTGGCCGGCTGCTGCGGCGTCGTCATTTTTTCGATGGCTTCCCGGGAAAGGATCTTCGGGCAGCAGCTCAGTAATTCCTGCGCGAACTTTGCCATGTCATCCGCGGTAGAAAAAAGCCCCGCATGACCCGCGACGCCGCCCATACTCCGCGCCGTAGGATCGTGAACCATACCGCGCAGCATCTTCCCTTGCTCATCGTATTGTGTGGGGGCGATACGCGGAAGCCAACTGGCGGGCGGCAGAAAAGTGGTATCGCTCATGCCCAGCGGCGCAAAGATCTTTGCGCTTGCATATTGATTCAGAGACATCCCCGTGATCTTCTCCACCAGGAACCCGAGGGTCTCGAAGTTGATGTCGCTATAAAGGAACCGCGTACCCGGCACGTTAATCGGCTTCACCTGCATGGCCATGTTGAATGCCGCAGCGCGACCCTGCCAGGGCTCCTTCAAATCCAGATCAGGCGGCAGCCCGGAGAAGTGCGTCATTAATTCGCGCACGGTGATCTGTGCTTTGCCGTTTTGCGCGAACTCCGGCAAATACGCCGCCACCGGATCGTTCAGCCGAACACGGCCCTCCTCGAGAAGTTGCATGAACGCAGTGGTGGTGGCAATGCACTTGGTCAGCGACGCGAGATCGAAAATCGTGTCCACGGTCATCGGCTCGCGCGTGGGTTCAAGCGATCGCATCCCAAACGCTTTGCGATAAACAATGCTGCCGTTGTGGCCGATGAGGACAACTCCGCCGGGCATATCGCCTCTGGCGACGGCATCTTCCATGATCGTGTCGATCGCGGTGAAGGCCTGCGCTTCCGCGCCGTTCCCCTCCGGCGCTGCCGCAGGAGCTTGCGCCAAGACTAGATGCGTCAGGCAGAAGGCCATCACGATGGCAAAAAGGCGCAGCGGCCTGGGGGAGGGCAAAACAATCTTTAAGAAATTCCGCATATCAACCTTCAATGGCGCGGCGCACATTTCCTTTGGCTTTGCGCAGGCGCAGAACGGCCTCGGCCTTGCTGGTGTGTGTCTTCAACATCACCAGCGCGACAGGAACGCTCATGCCTGCCTTCTTGAGTGTCTGCAAAGCAAGAGCCTGATCGATGTGGGCCAGCACCTCAAGAATCGCGATGCCGCGATGGAGCAGCTTTGTGTTCGTCAAGTGCATCTTGACCATCAGATTGCTGTAAACGTAGCCGAGGCGAACCATGGCGCCGGTCGTGAGCATGTTGCAGATGAGCTTTTCCGCCGTTCCCGCCTTGAGTCGCGACGAGCCGGCAAGGACCTCGGGGCCCACTTCGACTTCAATAGCAAGATCGGCAGCTTTTCCCAGGGCGGAATTTCGGTTGCAAGCGACCGCGATGGTCGCGGCGCCCTTGCTGCGCGCATATTCCAACGCGCTGATGGTGTACGGAGTGAACCCGCTGGCCGCGATTCCCACGACGACATCGCGTCTGGCAATTTTCTTCGCAGCCATATCCCTGCGTCCCAATTCGGCGGAGTCCTCACTGGCCTCGGCTGCCTTTACCAGCGCCCTTTCACCACCGGCGATCACAAATTGGACCATATCTGCGCTGACGCCGAAGGTCGGCGGACATTCGGACGCGTCGAGCGCGCCAATACGCCCGCTGGTGCCGCTGCCGACGTAGATCATTCTGCCGCCGTGAGCCAATCGCTGCGCGACAAGGTCAACCGCTTTGGAAATCACAGGCAGGGCCCGGCGGATGGCGCGTGGAACGGCTGCATCCTCATGGTTCATGGCCGTCACAATTTCAAACGCGCTCATGGTATCGAGCTTTTCTGTCGCTCGATTGCGCCGCTCCGTCACTAACTCACGCACTTGCATTTCCATTCCCTTAATACGTTAGGTTCAATGATTCCTGCTGCATCGGCAGGCTCGCGGCATAGCCAACCATGAACGTGACCACACTGCCCAGCGCCACGTACCATGTGAACGCTACGCCGGTGAATAACCACAGATAGAGGTTCAAGGCCAGTCCGCAGATCATGCCGATCATGGCGCCGCGTTCCGATGCCGTGCGCGTGAGGACGCCGAGAAGAAAGACACCAAGCATCGCTCCATAGGCGACCGATGCAATGGTCAAACCCACCTCAATCACCCTGCCGCCGTGCCTGGCCACAAGAGCCAGCACAGATAACACCAGGGCCCAGCCCACCATGGCGAGCCTTGAGAACAGAATGCGGCGCTTCTCCGGTGAATTTGGGCGAAGACGGACATAGAAATCAATGATGGAGGTCGACGAAAGAGAATTGAGCGCCGCACTCATGTTAGACATTGCGGCCGCGAGGATGGCTCCGATCAGCAAACCGCTGACGCCATGCGGCATGCGGCTGACAATGAACGCGGGAAAGATCGTGTCGGTGCGGGTGAAAGCAGACTGCGGCGGAAAGAAGCGGTAAAACACAAATAGCATCGCCCCGATCATGAGAAAGAGCGAGAACTGGAAGAAGATGACCACCCAGCTCGACATCAGCGCGAGCTTTGCCTGGCGCTCGCTTCGGGCTGAGAGAAGCCGCTGCACGATCAGTTGATCGGTTCCATGGCTGGCTGTTGTAAGAAAAGCGCCGCCAATCAGCCCTGACCACAAGGTGTACTTGGTGGTCCAGTCGAATGAGAAATCGAAAACTCGAAATTTGCCCGCCTGCCCCGCTACCTGGTGTACAGTCGCCCATCCGCCGGGGGCCAGGTGCAGGATTGTGAAAAAGCCGACCAGTGTCCCGATGACGTAGACCGTCTGCTGCACGACGTCGGTCCAGATGGCCGCCTTCAGGCCGCCTTTCACGGTGTACATGAGCGTCAGGACGGTCACAATGGCGATCGCCGTGAGGTCGCGCCGGAAATCGCTTATGCCTGCCAGCAGACCGCCCAACGCCACGCGCACCACGATCGCCACCGCAAAGACGCGGACGCCTTCCGCAGCAGCGCGCGTCGCCAAAAAAATCCCGGCGGTGAGCGCGCGCAGCTTCTGGCCAAATCGCCGCTCGATGAGCTGATACGCGGTCACAAGTTCTCCGCGAAAATACTGAGGGATGAGAACAAAGCTGACAACCGTGCGGCCGATCAGGTAGCCCATCACCAACTGCAGAAATCCAAAGTTCTTGTCATAAGCGAGGCCGGGTACGCTGATCACGGTCAGTGTGCTGGTCTCAGCGGCGACGATTGAAAGTGAAATAGCCCACCAGGGGATGGCATTGTCCGCCAGGAAATATCCCTTGAGAGTCCGCTGCGCGCTGCGGAAGCGCATGCCGAAGAGCGTCACGCCGGCCAGATAGACGACGATGACTACCAGATCCAGCAAGTTCAGTCCCATTGCGGTCTTCCTCTGGCGGCAGCATTTCTAAAGAGCATCAGGTTCGAATGCAGGCACACCGCCAAGCCCGCCAGTCCTTCCCAAAGGAAGAACCAAGCGGGCCCGGCCGGTGAACCGGCTGAGGTTAGAAGGTGAACTTTCCAGCGAATTGCATAATGCGGGCGTCGCGATACCCGGTCACCTCACCGAACGTGCCCGAGGTCGAGGTTGTGCCGATTGACTGCACATTCGTGTGGTTCACCGCATTGAACGCCTCTGCTCGGAATTGGAAGTTCACCCGCTCCCAGATGCGGAAGTTCCGGTAGACGCCAAGGTCCAGGCGGTTGAAGCCGGGGCCCTGGATGGTTCCGCGCTTGGCTGTCGCCGGATATGGGCTATTCTGTGCCGGAGCGGCAAAGGCGCCCGTATAGAACCACGGTTTAGCTGAATTGCTATAAGCCTTGTTGTGGATTGGGCCGGCATTCCAGGCCTGGTTCGGATTTCCGATCTGGTTTGCGCGCAGACCGGCATTCGTATTGCCCAGTACGCTGAGGCCGGCGTTGTCGGTCACAGTGCCGCCGTTGGTTGAGTTGTTAAAGATGCTGTTAACGCCGCCCGGAAGATTGTAGTTGATCTGCAATCCCCCGCTGGCAGCGACCGTAAGCGGCAAGCCTGAATTAACCGCGTAGATGCCCGACAGCTCCCAGCCGCCCAGTACGCGGCCAGTCAGGTTTTTCTGTTCGCGGAACCACGGTTCTTCCAGAACTCCGTCGATGCTGAGAACTTTGTTGCGGTCGTCGGATGCGCGGCCGTAGTCGCCGTTCACGTTGTAGATGTTCTGGATGAACCCCGAGTAGTCAGCAGGGGCGTTGGTCAGGTCACGCGACCAGGTGAAGTTTGCGTCAATAAAGGTCTTGCCGTAAAAACGCTTTGTTACCTTCGCCTGCAGCGAGTTGTAGTTCGAACTGAAGATGGACCGCATGGCGTCAATCGAGAAGTAACCGAGGTAGGGCTTGATCTGGTTCAGAACGCGATCGCAGGTCGAGCTGAGAAACGCGGGCTGGCCGTTCAAAACGCAACCTGAGCTGGCAGATGTGGGATTGACCACGCCAATCCAGGCCCCCGGCGCCGGCTGGTTGATTTCCTCGGCCCCGAGCAGATGCGTTCCGTGATCGCCAAAGTAGCCGACGTCAAACATGAACGTGGGCGCAAGCTGCTGCTGCAGATCGAGCGAGTACTGCTGAATGTAGGGAGTCTTGTATGCGATCGGAACGGCCTGAATGCGGCCTGGGGTTGTCGAAAGCGCGGTAAGCGCGCCTCCGGTCGGGCTGTCGAAAGACGTCTGGCTTACCGAATAGGTGGCAACGGCCGGAGGATTGTTGAATACCGTCGTCTCGTAGTAGCTGACTTCGGCATCGTCGAACGCCCAGCCATAGCCGCCGCGCAGCGACGTCTTGCCATCGCCAAACACGTCGATCGCAAAGCCGAAACGGGGAGCGAAGTTCGACTTCTGTGCGGCGCCCACCTTGTTCCCGAACGGCGAACTTTGACTATTGTTGTTGGAGTTTGGCCCGTTAAACACCAGACCGTTGATATAGTTGATGCCGGCGTAATCCGCGTTTGCGTTTGCGGTTGTTGAAAGACCAGCACTGCTGCCGGCCTGGCTGCACGGACTGGTGAAGCAGATCAGGCCGCTGCTGGCAATCGTCGGAGCCGCGGACGCGCTGTATTTCGCAGGATCGAAGTTGCTCAAAAGACCGTTGGCATCCCACGGTTGACCGTAGTAAGCATAGCGAACGCCAAGGTTGAGCGTTAAGCGCGGAGTCGCCTTCCAGTTGTCCTGCGCGAAGCCCTCCCAGAGCGAAGCCTTCATGTCGGTGACAGGATCTCTTGAAAGCTGGCTGAAACCGCCATTGGCGTTGCCGGTGAGGAAGTTGGCGAAGCCCTGCGCCTCGTTCGCGCCTGCGTTGTTGTTGACCGGGACATTGGAGAAGGTGCTGTCGCTCGCGAAGCTGAACGCACCTTGCGTCCCGGTCGTATTGTTCTCGAGTTTCTGGTAGTGGTTGTAGGAGAATCCGGCGATAAACGTGTGCGTGTGCAGCACCTTGGTGACATCACCGAAGACCTGGTGATTGGTTCCATGATCCGTATAGGCAACGCTGCCGGCCAGGTTTGACATTCCAGCCACCGTATCAGTGGGAATGACCCCGACAGTATTTGTGTAGGGAAGCGACGGCTTGATATCGGGCGACTGGGAGGAACCCAGGAAGCCGACCGCCGAGCTGACGATGTTGCCGTTCGAAAACGCGTAACCTGCGTTCACCAGAAGCGTTGGGCTGACAACGTAAGTTGCCTTGGCCAGATGCTGGGTCCCTGGATTGACGGCGGTTGTTGTGTTTGCGCCGGGAATGGGAACCGTTGTGAACTGGCCTTCGGGTAGAGTCTCAGGGAAGGTGTCGTGCAGGTAACGATAGAAGACACTCAACTTCTGGCCGACCTGCTGGTCGATGCGCGCCACCGAGTCCAGGTTATTGTAGATGTTCCTGAAGCTCGACAAAATCGTGTGCGGATCCAGGTTGTGCGCCTCGTCGTAACTGACGTTCGGAACGGGAATCTTGGCGTACACATCCTTCATATATTCCTGGGCCGTTGGCGAGACGTTGGTCACCTGCGTTCCCGTAGCGGTACAGGTGTTTATCTGGGTCGCCGGGTTCGTCGTGTAGGCGGTACAAACGGTCACCGGGGCAGTCGTCCACACGCCGCCGATCTTCTGGCCTGATTGGGTGAAGTCGCCTTTCCGCTCCGAATCCTGGGGCACCAGTGCCGCCACATTGCTCGCGACGTTCAGGAGCCGCTGCCACTCTTCTGATACGAAGAAGAAAGTCTTGTTCTTGCCGTTGTAGACCTTAGGGATATAAACGGGCCCGCCGACCGAGAAACCGAAGACGTTGTAGCGGTACGGCGCGATGTGGGTGCCCAGAAAGTCGTTGGCGTAGCCGTTGGCGTCGAAGTAGTCGTTGCGCAGGTATTCATAGGCGCTGCCGTGAATGGAGTTGGTTCCCGACTTGGTCACGACATCGATCTGGCCTGAAGCATTGCGGCCGAATGCGGCGGAATACTGGCCGCGGAGGTTCTTGAACTCGCCGATCGCGTCGGGGCTCGGGTAAGTGTAGAGCGTGAGGTTCGCCCCGCGGTCAACGTTGTCGGCGCCGTCGATTGTCCAATTGTTCGAGGTGCTCCGGCCGCCATTGACTGAGAAATTCACCGTGCTGGAAGCACCGCCGATACCAGCAGGCCCGCGCGTCAGGTCGTCTGTTGCTCCGCCGTAAACAACGCCGGGCTCCAGGTTCATCAGCGTCTCGTAGTTGCGCGTGACCAGCGGCATTTCGTTCATCTGTGTGTTGTTGATCAGGCCGGCCGAGGTGGCGTCCTCGAGGTTGAGCTGGGCCTCGCCGGCGGTGACTGAGACCACTTCGCTGACCCCGCCGGGAACGAGAGTGCGGTTCACCGTAAGGGCGTCGGCGGCGTGAAGCACGAGCCCGATGACCGCCTCAGTCTTAAATCCGGCGTCGGATACGGTGACCGAGTAGGTGCCCAGTGGCAGCGACTCTGCTGTGTAAAAACCTGCTGTGTCCGTCTTCATGACGCGAATGTCTTCGCCACGATCGGTATTGGTTATTTTGACCGAGGCGCCGGCGATTACGGCGCCGCTCGAGTCGGTTACGGTTCCGCTGATGCTGCCGGAAACACTGCTCTGCGCGGTTGCGTAGCTGCCGGCAAGGATCAACCCGATTACGGCCAACAGGGCAAGGACAGATTTTGTGAAATTGTGCGACATAGCAGTCAATTGCCTCCTAATGCTTCTCGTTGCGCTGGTGAAGGGCATACTTGGTGCGGTTACCCAGCTCCAGCCCTACTGGTTGAACTGTTGATCGAGTCGCCGGTCCAACGGTTGGTGAGAAATGGCTCCGGCGAGCCTTGAGTTGAGCGAAAATCCGAACTCGCATCCGCGACTTGGATGGAGAGCGGTCTCTATTGCGATCGAAGGTTCTGCGGCAAAGGCGGCTTGCACTCTGTGGCATCCGTGCGGCGATTGCAACACAGCGTCCAAAAATCAGCCCTCGCGCTAGGAGAGATCGAATAACCGGCCAAGTCATATAGATGACTGGATGATTCACAAACTAGGCTTGCACCCCGACCGTTGTCAATGAAAATCGCGTAAAGAATCTCGAGGATTTTCGGCAGGTCGTCGCTTCTCAGGCGATTCAGATGAATTTAGAGGCTTTATTTTCAAAGCCTTAGGCCAAAACGGCGCTGGAGCTAATGTCTACTGAGCGATCGGGGCGGTGGGTTCCGGGTACAGCCTGCGAACCAGCACGAGAACAGGTAAGCCGAGCAAAATCAATGCGGTACCGATGAGCGAGCCTTTCAGATTTCCCGCATAACTGGATACCAGCACGGCCCCTGCGCAGCTCACAAAAATGGCCGGAATGACCGGATATCCCAGGACCCTGTAGGGCCGCGGCAGATCGGGCCGCTTGCGCCGGTAAATAAAGACCGTGCTGGCCGCCAGCATGTAAAACAACCATTCGGCGAATATCGTGAGCTCAAACAGTTCTTGAAACTTGCTCAGGAACAGCAGCAATACGGTGGAAAGCAGGCCCTGCACGACAAGTGAAGTGGAAGGCGACTGAAATCGCGGCTGGATATGTGCAAAGCTGCGGAAGAACAGCCCGTCGCGCGCGGCGGCGTAGGGAATGCGCGCTCCGGACATGGTCGTGCCGTTGAGTCCGACAAAAATACTGAACGCCATGGCCGCCGCAACGAACCCGGCTCCGCGCGGCCCGGCGACCACTGAGAGAGCGGTCACCGCGGGCTGAGGAGAAGCGGCAATCGCCGACGCCGGCAGAACATATTGAATTGCGGCATTGGTTGCCATGAAAAGGATGCCCACGATCACCAGGCCCCCGATGAGGGCAACGGGAAGGCTGCGTTCTGGCGCGCGCACTTCGCCGGCCACCATGCTCAAGTCGTTCCAGCCGTCGTAGGCCCACAGGGTCGCGATCAATGCCAGCATGAATCCGTTCAAGCCGCCCGTAGAGTGAAGCAGCGTGGTGGAAAAATTGCTCCATGAACCCGATGGAGACAGAAAACAAAACGCGACAACAATCAGAATCAGAATGGCTTTCAGCACGGTGAACACCAGCTGAAAATCTCCGGCCTTCTTGATGCCGAGATAGTTCAATCCCGTGATGAGCCAGGTGACCGCAATGGCGAATGCCTGTGACCAGTAGAGCGGAAACGGCACGCCCGGAATCAGTTCACCGAATGAGTGAAAGGCGGGGAAAAACTCGAGCGTCCGTGCAAGCCCGATCGAGACAGCTGCAATCGATCCCGGCTTGGCCACCGCAAACCAGGTCCACATATAAAGAAAGGCCGTCGTGTCGCCATAGGCGCCGCGCAGATAGACATATTCGCCGCCCGCATAGGGCAGCATGGCGCCAAGTTCCGCGTAGGTCATGGCTCCAAAAAGCGAGAGCACACCGCCTGCAAGCCACGCCAGGTACACCAGTGATGAGGACCCGGTGTCGCGCATCATCTCACTGGGGATGAGGAAAATGCCGCTGCCGATAATGGTCCCAACAACAATCGCCATTGCCTGGCTCGCGCCCAACACGCGGGGCAAGTCGGCTCGCGGCCGCGCATCACTTTCATGCGAAGAACGAATCATGTGTGCTTGCGAGAATAACAGGAATCGGCTGAGCCTGAATGATCCGCGAAATGGAAATCAGAGGGAGTAATTGCCGCGCGGGGTTCACAAAGGAGTCGGCGAAACAAGCCAGGGAATGAAAGGCGATTGGGGCGGCTGGTGGGGATCGAACCCACGACATCCTGAGCCACAGTCAGGCGTTCTGCCGCTGAACTACAGCCGCCATCTACCCAATCGATTGTAGCATTGAACCAAGTCGCAAAAGGGCGCCGGGAAAGGACCAAAACTGCCTCCGCGTGAACCAGATGCGAGTTCTGCAAAAGCCTCTGCGCCCCTCGGCGCTGCGGCGGTGAACCGCTGGAATCGCGGTGCGTGGCTCTTCCGCGATGAAACGTTGGGCAGAATCGAGTTCCTGCTTGACGAGGCCTTCCGCTTTCCCGGCACGCAGATCCGGTTCGGCCTCGATGGCATCATCGGATTGGTTCCCGGCCTGGGTGACGTGCTGGCGGGAGTAGCCTCGCTGGTCATTCCAATCGCCGCGTGGATTCGTGGCGTACCGTACGTGACACTGGCGCGCATGGCGGCGAACCTGGGCATCGGTGTGCTGGTGGGCACTGTTCCGCTCTTTGGCGATATCTTCGACATCCTGTGGAAGGCCAATCGCCGCAACTATCGGCTGCTCTCACGGCACCTGGGCGAACCGCGCCGTCACACTTGGCGCGACTGGTGTTTTCTGCTCTTGCTCGGCGTCGTGATGGCGCTGATCTTTGCGTTGCCGCTGATGTTGGTCGTGTGGTTGATCGCGTGGCTGCTGCGCCAGTAAGTCTTAGCCCCGGACTCGCAGGAGCGAAACCGATTCAGGTTACAATCGAAAGAGATTATCGGGGCGTAGCGCAGTCTGGTAGCGCATCTGCTTTGGGAGCAGAGGGTCGGGGGTTCAAATCCCTCCGCCCCGACCAGCCTTAAAAATCAACAGCTTAGATGAAATTCACTCCTGCACGAAATAGTAGACTCAGGGGGTTTCTAGCGCAAGGATTTTTCACGCTCTTAGACGGTACAGTCCGCGTTCACGAAAACAGCTTGTTCTCAACTTGCTTCATGTTTTTGTTGACGTAGAACATATCGGGTTCGTGCCGTGCGGCCCGGACGCGGATTTGGAAAGTGGTCTTCTGATTATGGCTATTCTCAAAGAGGATCAATCCAATTCCAAATATGCGACAGAGCGCGTCAAGCCTTGCGATGTCCGCCTCTGACGACTCCGCCGGAATCACCAGATATGAGCGGTGCGAAAACAGCTTGTATGAGCACGCCTGTCCGAACGCTGTAATGAGTTGCCCCGAATCCAATTTGATCTCTGCCGAGATAATCTCGGTTGGAAACTGGACAACATCGCTTGCTTTCGATTTCCGTATCCCGATGACATCAGGGGTGCCCCATTTGTCCTTGAACGCATTGCCGCCAAGCGGAATTGCCTTTGTGCATTCTTCCAGCTCATTCTTGAGCCAATCTGCGAACGGCGCGTAGAGTGACTTTTCGGTTGCTGGTGTTGGGACTGCTTCCTTTGCAATATCAGGTTCGGGCGCGTCTTCCTTGTACATCGTGTGCCGCCAAACGCCCTTTGCTGGTTTGTAAACGAATTGCGGGGACGCGGCATCCAGATTCCAAAGCGACCCGGAAATTGTATTCGGCTGCATGTGAGGAAGAGCCGCCTTCACCTTGTTGAGCCACTCCGCCCAATGGATGCCCTTCGGTTCGCCTTTAAGGATGCTGATTGCCTTTGTGCGAATCTCCTCTGTCTTGGTCATCGTCCCCTCTCAATCCGGTATTGCGTCATCGTTTTGCGGGCCATTCAGCAATGCTCCCTCCGCTGCGAGAGACCACCCCGCCCGAATCTTATAGTGGCACTCCAATTCGGTTGAGAATGGCGTCCACTTGGGCAAACTCGGGAAACAGAATCAAGCCCCAATACCGCCGTGAGCCAACCGGGTAAGGCGGCTCGCTGACCTTTGCTCTGCGGGCGCTTCCATTCCAGCCATGAGCACGCATTGCGTCCTCAAATGCACCACGCAATCGGGCATCACCCCGCGATGAATGCAGCCGAACAACGCGCATCGCAACCTTTAGCGGGTCTGGGAGAACTGCGAGGGTTCCGGGGAAGCAATGTTCCACCGCGTCTATGGCATCCAGGATTGCGTCTGCACAGTGCTGCTCGTCAACTGTGAACGCAGCATTGCCGTGCTGCATTTGATTTCTTGTCCGGTGATTACGCAATAGGGTGTCACCCAACGGCACGGTTTGAGGCGTCAGTCTGACGGCGGGATGTGCTAGCGGGTTGTGAAATTGAATATGGCCCAAGTTCGGGTTTGCCGCGATAGCGAGTGACTTGCAGCAAACCTCCACCAGTTCATCTGTGAGGATAAAAGTCGCGCGTATTTTGTGGCGCACGTCTGAGAAGTAAATTGACGTGACTGATTCCAAGGCGTCAATAATGTCACGCGGAGCTGGCATCCTGTGTCCTACCTACGCGAATTGAGCACCATTCGCTCAACTTCAGTCTTCGCTTCTTCCAACAGGCTTTCGGCCTCTGTACGCGCCTTAAATGCGGCTCGCACCTTAGAGATGACGGCATTGCGAATCGCTTGTGGGGGAAGCGCAATAGGAATCTCCATGAGCCGCTTTGTCGATATGGCCGGGTACATTGATGCAGTCGTGTGGAGGTCAAGTATTTCGGAGATGATGGGCAGTCTCAGGAACGTGAGGAGCACCTCCGGCTCAATGCCGTCTCCGCCCGGCTTAGGTCGTAGCACAGCAAATCCCGATGAGCAAACGTAGCCGGATTGGGCTGCCGTTATGATCGCCGATAACCTGCGAATCGGGCGCACGGTCGATGTAATTACATCGCCCGGCTGGACAATCCACTGAGCACGGCTCGGCGCATTCCCGATATTGACCGTTTCGGAGTCCGCCAAGCCATCCCCTCGCACCGAACTAATTTCGATGTAGTGGAATGTCTCCTTATCGTTTGAGGTCTCAGGGCGAAAGCGTCTCTGGGAGAGTGCGGCAATATCCCCAATTGCTCTTCCGTCCTTGGACAAGACTTTCAAGATGTTTTGGAAGTGCGGAGCAAAGTATTCGGCGTCTAGTCGGGCCGCCATGCGAGTCTCACCAAAGGGTCTTGTATAAAAAAGAACCTTTGAGGACGGAGGTCGATTAACGCCTATTGCTTCGGCCAACGTTTCGGAGGCGTCTGCAAGGAGTTGCAGCACTGACCGCCGCGCTTCCACTCCGCGCCGCATCAGGGAAATGACTTTGGATTGGTCCTTGAGAATTGGGATTTCAAAATCTCTCAAGGCCGTTAACGGAATGTGACCTTGAATCTGTCCCGTTGTCGCGCGGGCGGACTGAAAACGGCCAAGTTCACTGCGGAGGAAAGCGACTAGGAAGTATGGGTCAATGGGTGCATCGTCATACAACGCAATCCGAGCAACATCTTGGTCGATGTTCGCGGGAAGAATGTCATCTTCCACAATTCCCGCCTCCCCAATTGTGCCCGCAGTCGAGAGCAGGACATCACCAGCTTTCAATTGACTCCGAACGTTCGCATTGTGAGTCTTGAGTGAAAGGCGGTCGGCTTTAGCATCTGTGACGATACCACCCTCAACGCAACGCGCCGTGATATGGCGAATCGGGCTTTCCTCGTCAACCTCGTGATAACCATGTTGACCGTCCGTTATGAAACTCACGTCCCCCAACTTGACGGTCGGGAAGTGCGTTAGTGCGTCAGCGTCACGCAAAACGTGTGGCTGATAGCACTCCGCATCCCAACGATACGCACCATAAAGCCCGCTCATTTTGACGAGACTGATGTTCGCCACCTACGCGCCCTCCTCGCAAAAGCTGAGTCCTTGTTCCGCTCCCCACGCACGGAAGGCATTTGCAATTTCGTCTAAGTCATGCTCAACAACCATGTGGTTGTGACTGTCTAGGACGGGCGCATTATCAGCGCCGACGCGGTAAACATAGTCCCCGGATGAATCCTTTCCAGGTCTCAGGCTGGTGGCAAAGAAAACCGTATAATCGCGTGTCTTTGGGTTGTACGTGGGAGACTTTGGGTCTTCATCCCAAGTCTGGACAAACAGGACGCTCGTCTTTGTCCCGGTATGTGGCTTGAAGGTGTTCGGATGCAATCCAACAACCGCGAGAACGCGCGCCCTATCTGAAACCCATCGCCGAATAGACTCATCGCTTGCGTTATTGAATCTTCCCTGTGGTAGAACAATCGCGGCTCTGCCGCCGGGCTTCAAAAATTCCAGATTGCGTTCAATGAAAAGGATGTCACGCCCTATGCTGCTCCCCCAGCGTCCCTTTGCATCCTTTGCGATGTCGTACTGGTGAATAATTCGACCATCCTTGATGTCTCCGGCAAAGGGCGGATTCGTGAGCAGCACGTCAAAATCGAAGTATCTGAAGTGGTCGCGGTTCCATGTATCACGCTCAGTGTCCTTGGGGAATCGGCGCAATCGCGGCTTCAGTCCAACGCGCACCTCATCGCTCCACATCTTTGGGTCCAGCGTATTCGCACGATAGACGTTGGTGCGACCATCACCGGCAATCAGATTCAGGGCGCGGGCAATCTTTACTGACCTTGGGTCAAAGTCGATTCCGTACACATGGGTTGAAGCGTAGTCGGACTGCCATTTATTAGGACCCTTCGCGGTGAAAACATCGCCCCATACGTGGAATATGCTGTGAACCGTGAAGCCGCAAGAGCCTGCGGCTGTGTCGATGACGTAATCATCAATCATCGGGTTGAGCATCTTCACGCACATATCGATAACGTGCCGGGGCGTGAAGTATTGGCCCTTTTCGCCCTTGGCCGCTTTGATGGACAAATACTCAAAGGCTTCGTCAATCACTTGCAGATTAGAGTTGAATAGCTTGATGTCTTCGAGAAACGACCCGCAGACCTTCAGATGATCGGGTTCAAGGTCGATGCGCTCTCCGATGGGGAATACTCCCGGCCATTGTTCCATTGCCTTCTTGAAGAGTGCGTCTACTTTTTCCGCAAACTCCCGGCCCGTTGACCCGCCTACACGAAATTCCAGGTAGCGTTTTGTTTTTCCGCCCCGCGCGGCTTGCCATTCGTCATACAGCTTTGCGTAGACGAGTTTGAAGACTTCATCAAACGCATCAACACCCGCATTGGCTAGAACGAGATTCTCCATGTCGAGAATGACACTCTTGAGCGAGCGACGCTCCGTCACCAGCTTGTTGTGCTTTTCAAGGTCCTCAAGTGTCCACCGCTCGGCAAGCATCTCCGAAAGCCGTTGGCTTGCGGTAGGAATGTCGGGGAGATTCCGAAAAATGTTTGGCTCTTCCCGGTGAAGCGCGATAGTTTCGCTGCCGTTGGTCCAAACGCCAATAGGCGAACCTTCCGCGTTGCAGTAGCTCTTTAGCTGCTCAAGGCCGTCCTTGCGTTTTGGCTTCTTGACTTCAACGATGATGTACGGAGTTGTCGGGGCGTCTTTTTCCCAAACAACAATGTCAGCGGCTTTTTCGTGGACGGCGGAGCCAAAGTAGACGGGCTTTTCTACTGCGATGCGCTCTTTGGGATAGCCATAGATGTTTATCAATTTCCGCAAGTAGAGTTGGCGGACAATTTCCTCCGGTTTAGCCGGACGGGGTTTATCGCTAGCCGCGCAATTCAGATACGGCTTGCCGCTCCTCTCGAAAAGTTCGAGAGCTTTGACCTCTTTATCCGTGAAAATGGTGAGGGCGTAGTCAGAGCCTTTGAGGATTTCCGTTACAGTCATCATTCGTTTTGCGTCTTGGGCGGCATTTCTCATTTAGGGCTTCCTCCACCAAACCGAAGCGCCGATGTTCGCCGCATCGGTTCGGGTGAGCCATTCAGGTTTGGAAATGAACGTTCTGATTGTAAACAGTTGGGGAGCGGGACTCACGCCCTTGCCGGTGCATAGTGGTATAGCGTTTCCCGGCTTATGCCAAATTCGCGGGCTAGGGCGGCTTTCTTTTCACCGGCTGCCACACGCGCCCGAAGTTGCGAGATGCGCTCCGGGGTCAATGACGGCTTGCGGCCTCTGTAAACTCCCGCTTTCTTCGCAAGGGCAATGCCCTCACGCTGACGCTCGCGGATAAGGGACCGTTCAAACTCCGCGAAAGCGCCCATCACGCTCAGGAGCAGCTTTGACATCGCGTTGTCTTCGCTGGTGAACGTCAAATGCTCTTTCACAAACTCCACTACCACGCCCCGGCCCGTCAGTTCCATGACGATTCTGCGGAGGTCATCAAGGTTACGGGCTAGACGGTCCATGCTGTGAACCACCAGCACGTCACCATCCCGCATGTAATCCAAGGCCGCTTGCAACTGCGGGCGCTTCGTATCCTTGCCGCTTGCCTTGTCCACGAATCGCTTGTCTAGCTGGGCGCCCTCAAGCTGACGCGATTCGTTTTGGTCCAGCGTTGAAACTCTGACATACCCGATTCGCTTTCCGCCCCGCCTTGCTGCCGTCATGTCTAGGTCTCCGTGTGTCAACTTAGACTCTATGACCATTCGTACACTGTGTCAAGAAAAATGTGAACGGACCCTACTCTGACGGAATAAGTGTCAAGGCAGAGTGTCAGCTTGGCGTATACCCCAACCAGACATCTAGACATACTTGGTGGTGGCTTGGCCTTCGCTGAACGAAGCCAAGGGAGCGTAAGCGCTCGTGGCCGCCGGAAACGATGATCAGAGGACAAGCCTAGGCTTGACCTCTCCGGACACCAATCGGGTCACAGCCATCGATTGGACTAAAGGTTACGCGGTCAAATCAATCAAGACGGGAGACGGATAGACCCTTTATCCGACAACGGCACCAGCCGCATGGGAATATCTCTTGGTTGCACTGTTTCCCGTCCTTGATTTTTCATTCCGTGGGGCGCGGTTCGCGCCATCGGATGGGTGGGAGCCGGTTTCTTCCAGACGCCGAAGTAGCCTCTTACTTATCAATTGGCATGCACTTTGTGCGGGTGCAAAACCGTCCCACTGGCTCTCACCTGAAGTCTCACTTCTTCTCGTCTCTTGATGGGATTTGCTGAGCAAGAAAGACCTCCGCGAAACCGCCGACTTGCAGCGGATTTCAGCTTGCCGCGCCCACCAGCACCTTCGGCCCGGTGGGTTGTGGCATGCCGCCCTGCGGCTCCAATGTCACCGCGAATGCCTTGGCCACAAGCCCCGGCGCAAGGCGCACCACCACGGCTCCGTTTTCCTGGTTGGCCTCAACCAGTCCAGCATTCGCGGGCACGCCTGATGCAGGCACGAGCCAAAGCTGGTAGCTCTTTCCCGCGGGTGCCGGCGCGATTTGTCCGGAGTAGACGCCCACGCCCAGGCGCGCGTTGTACACCACGTGCGCCTGTCCCGGCGGTCCACCCGGCTGCTCGAAGAGCGTGATCTGCGCCGAATCCGGCGCGCCCGTCACTTCGCCCATCGCCTGCATGGCCGCTGAGTCCTGCGAAAGCTGCGCCTCAAGGTGCTTGATCTGCTTGCCACGTTCAAAATCCTGTTTTGCAAATTCGAATGTCGCGAAGGCCAGCACCGCCGTGGCCAATCCAAAGCCGAACGAAAACCGTAATCCCCAGCGCTTTTTCTTCGATTTGATCTCGACAACCGGCGCCCTGCGCTCCGCCTTCCCCTTCTCCATCAGCGCCGAGCGTTGCCGCGCGGCCGCAAGTTTTTGCGCGCACGCGGGGCAGGTGCGCAGGTGCGCCTCGAGCGTCTGTTTCTCCTCGCCATCCAGCGCGCCCAGCGCGTAGAGGTCAAGGTCCTCCGGATTGGCGTGCGCTTCCCTCATCCAAGCATCTGTGGCAGAGTTTGCATCGCGGTTCTCGCCCAGGTCTTCACCGTGCCCAGCGGGATCCCGGTTTGGGGAGCGATTTCACTTTGCGTCATTCCTTCAAACCGGAATTTCCATTTTGCTTTCCGGACCGCTGACAATATACACCCAGTTGCCTCCGCTCGCGATCTTTATTGCATTGGTTCCACGGTCAACGACCCGTGCGTGCCCGCCTGCGCCGCCTCCGGGACCAAAGATCCATCGTTTGCCCCATTTTCGAAGCACTTTTTCGGACACCTCTTGCGTCAACTCCCCTCCGTCGTCCAGATTGGTTTCGCATCGCTGCCGCGCCTACCCGGCTTCCCCAGCCGGTCAAAGAGCCAAAGAGTCGCTTCCTTATGCTCGGCCCATGCCCCGCTCAGATAACTCAGACACAGGATCGCTTCCTCCTCGCTGCCCGGCGAATACATTTCCGGCGGTTCAATCGACAGCGGCTTCTGCGCGGTCAGATACAGTTCCATGTGCCGGTTTGCTTTGCGAGCCTTTGTAAGCGCGGCGCTCGCCCCCTTGCAATCCTGCGCCAGGAGCCGCTCCAGCACGCGCGCCCACGCAAAGTTTGCCGAGGCATCCTCTTTGTACTGGCTGAATAGGATTGCGGCGCCGTTTAGATCGCCTGTTTCCAGATAGAGGCCCAGTAGCGGATCGCGCACGCCCTGGTTGTCGTTAGGATTCAATTTCAGCATCTTTTCGTAAATCTTGATCGCGTCCTGGTTAATCCCGTGGCCGCGGAACGCCTCAGCTAGGTTTTCCAGCGCACGCATGTAAGGCCGTGTTTCGAGAAGCAGCCAAAAGTAACCCTCGTTTTCGTCGATGAATTTTGCACCCAGAGACCGCTCACCAGCAGCCACAGCCTTTTGCAATCCCTCGATCATCTCCCGCGGCGTACGCGCATCCAGGTCGATCATCACCAGCAGAGCGTCTACGCAATCGGGGTCGAGCTTCAGGGCGCGCTTCGCCAGCTTGCGCGCCTGGGCCTCGCTTTCTGCTTCCATGGCGTCAAAAGCGATCTGCTGCGCCTCGTCTTTCGCATCCGCCTCCGCGTCACTCAGCCGGTCATACGCCGAGGGACCGCTCAGCGACGCCATCAGCGCGTTCCAATCGCCCTTTTCGACGACTGGACTCGTGTCCTCTTCCGCGAGGAGGTCCTCAAGCTGGCGCAGCATTGCTTTCATGGCTGTGGTTGGAGCGTTGGATGGCTTCTTTTGAACGGGACGTTTTGCGGATGGCTTCTTTGTCATGACGGCCTCGATTCGGCTTCCCATTCAGGATTGCACGCGGCGTGCGCAGACAAACAAACGAACGGTCAATACGTGCAGGTCCGATCATCGGCCGCAGTGGGAGAAAGGCTGAGTCTGTCGATCTAGCGCTCGAAATCGTGACATACCTCCGGCTACCTTACTCTCGATCTGGTTCCACCCGTCAGGGTTCGATTGATCACTACACCATGCCACCGCTTCCCCGTCCTGGTGGGAACACCCTCGACGTTCAGGCGCTCGGCAATCCGATCAAACACAAGCCCCTCGGCCCTGAGCACCTTCATCCGCTCGATTGCGGCCCGTTCAGCTTCATCGCGACCGAACGGCTTCCGACCCTCACATCGGCCTTCAGCGGCCCGTTTCCGCATTCGAGCGCCGCGGAGCTTCAGCACAATATCTGACTCTTGTCGTACTGAGCCACTGCACCTAGCATCTGCCGCATCAGAATGCGCGTCGGATCATTGGCCATCAGGTCTGGCTCGGCCACAGAGATCAGCATGATCCCATTCTTCGCCAGATGAGCGATAGTTGCTTCCTGAACCATGAGGTCACGCGCCAAGCGGTCCAGCTTCTCGATGATGACTGTCTTCACTCCATTACCAAGCAGCGCGGTCATCATTGCCGCCCAGGCGGGGCGGTCCATCGACTCCTTGTTGCCCGCGACTCCTTCTTCCCTGAAGACCTGAACAGCTTTGAGGTCGTGCTCTGCCGCATAGGTCTTAATAGCCTGCAACTGGCGCGGGAATCCGTCACCCTTCACCTGCCCCTTCCCGCTTACCCTGAGATACGCATATGCCCTAGTCATGGGCCAAGGGGGACGCCGTTTGTGCGGGAAGTCAATACCAATTCCAAAGAATTTGTATCTGCGCAGATTCTAAAAGACTTATGTGCAATTCTCGTCAACGATGGGGAATCGACCTTCGTGGCGGCCTTCCAACATGATTCTGGGTAGCGTTTGTGAAAAATGGCCCGGTCATACATATGATCCGGGCAGCGCCTTCCCGCCAAAAAACGACCTAGCAAGACTCTCCACAAGACCCGCATGTCCCCTAGAGATGACCGTTTGGCCCTTCCGGCCACCCTCCTTGACCCCAACTCACAACTCTGCGTATCCGCTGATTTAGGCCCAAATCGCAAACTTCAATCCTGCGCTCGGAAATCCCCGGTCGTTGTCCCTTCGGGCCTCTTCACACCACGGGCTCCAGTCGAAGGCGAAGAATTCTTCTGGGGCGGACGCACTCCGCCCACGATTACCACCGTTCCACCCCTGCTTGTCGTGTCCGTGAAACTGGAGGGAATCTCGATACGCTTTGTCGGGGTGGGCTTGCTCGTATTGCTGGATGATTCTGTCATATTCGTTGGCTCCTTCCTCGCTGCCCACGCCCCGGGCAGCGAACCATCTTCGTCGTAGACGCAGATTTCCGTGCCGTGCTCATCGGGACTGAAAGCCTCCACGCCCAGTTCGTTCCTGAGCTGGAGCAGAATTACTTGGGCTTGGGCTGCTTGGACAGCCAGTTGAGATACGCGGTGTGAACGCCCTCCTCTATCGCTTCCGCCCAGGCCTCGCTGGGCTCCGATGAGTAGTGGCCCATGGGCGTCGGGGCGGTAAGCGGTTTCGATGAAGGTTGGGGGTTCTTCTTGGGCTTTTCCTTGCTTGTATCCTTTGCCGGTTTTGTCATATTCCCTCTATTCATCGGCCAAGCCGCTTTCGTTCGACATCGACGCGAACTGCACTCGCGTCACTTATGGTCGCTGCTGGCCCGGTCTTTGACCTGCTGGACGCGCTTGGCCTGCTGCCGTGCCAGCTCCCATGGGTCGGTGACCGGCTTGTCCGGCGGCGTGATCGGCATCTCGCGAACCACTTCGCCGTGTTTCAGCATGTCCTCGATCTCGGAATTGCTGTGCTTGGACCAGCTATCACCTTTGGTCCCCATACTGCCTCCGGGACAAGCCAAAGATGATGATTCGATTGGTTTGGACCTGCGAGCCGCCAGACAGTCAATTGCCTCTCCCAACACGACGATTAGCTTATCGCGACCTTCCTCCACTTCGGGCGGTGGAACCCAGTAGCTGCCATAAAAGTCCGACACTACGACGGTCATCCTTTCATCGTGCTTGTGCCAGCTCAGAGCCTTGGCCTGCTGTACCAATTGATCCGCCAACTCGAAGCACTCGCGAATCTTGGCACGCTCTTTCCCGTTATCCATGTGAGCACCGCCCCAGCCAAGATGTAGAAACATACGTAAGCACCGGTACACGAGGTAGTACTGAATTGCATAGGAATTGACGCCATGCCCGGAATGAGCGAGCAGAATGTAGTCGCCTCTAGTACGGCCTGTATCCATTACGTAGTCCCTCAGAAGGTACGGGTCCACCTTTATCCGGCGGGTGGCGAAGCACCACTCGCCGATCTCTTTCAAGCGACGCGCAAGCTCTTCGGGGATGGACGGGAATGCTAAGCCTGCATCTTGGAAAAGTCGCCTCGCCTTTTCGACGGGGGGTATCGACGTTTCTACATCGGATGTCCGGGAAGGTCTTGGCATTTCAGCCTCTCTTTCTTGGCCGCATTTCTCACTTTTGTAAGGCGGTGGCTTCTCTTCCGGCTTCCGGGGTGGCCGCACTCCGCCGATGATCAGCACCCCGCCATCCTTCCCGGTAGGACTTCGGTTCATGCCGTTTCGCGCGCAGCATTAGTTTGAAGTCGCAAAACCTCAAAATTCCAAGCAACCCGTAGTCAGACTCGGTGGTTCGCGTAGCCATGCTACGTCAGGGTAGAGGGTAGCGCAAGTATGGCTGCCCTCCGAACCAGATTCGGCAAGCGATTACGAACACTTCGTCGTGAACGCGACTTTACTCAGGAGCGCTTCGCCGAGCTCGCAGAGATTTCAGTTGATTTTCTGAGTCTGGTTGAGCGCGGAATCAATGGGCCTTCATTTGACACGCTGGAGCGAATCGCCAAGGCATTGCGCGTACCCGTCAGGGACCTCTTCGACTTCGCGGAGAAGCGGTAGCCTATGTTCTCTCACATTCAAATTGTTTGATACCTAGACCGTAGTTTCAGTGCAGCGGCGCTCAGTCGAAGTTCGGGGCACTTCCTTTACGCTGCATTTGTGTTCACTTCGCCATATTCAACGCCTTTGGCACACCCAGCTCTAGTCTAAAAAGGTGAATCGACCTTCCCAGCCGCCTTTAAGCGCAATTCTGGGGAACGTTTTTCAAAATTGGCCCGGTCACAGATGTGATCCCGGGAGCGCTGTCCCGCCAGAAACCGCCATAGCCAAACCTCTCCACAACACCCTCAGGTCCCCTAGATTTGACCCTTGGGCCCTTCCGGACACCTCCTTGACTCTACTCACAACTCGGGGCAGCCGCTGATTCAGGCCCAAATTGAAGACCTCAATCCTAGCCTCAGAGATTCTCCAGTCTTTAGTTTCTTCGGGCCAATTCATACCGCGGGCCCATTTGCAGCCTCGCTGTCAGGACAAAGTGTGGCTACCTTGCGGCTTCCAATGCCTTTGGAACATCCCCCACCTGTCGCACCATCGCATAGCGCCACAGCCCGTGTGTGCGCTCCGGGTCCGTCCTTGCCGCCGCGTTCACGGCTGCCACCCACCGCTCCGCCGCGCCCTTTTTCACCTCCGCCAGCGGATCATAACCCTTGGTTTCCAGAATCAAAGTCACTCCCGGCAAGTCCCTAAACTGAATCAGGAAATCCGGCACGTACTCATGTGTTTGGCCATTGTGCAGGTAGGGAATCCCGAACCCCAACCCGGCATTCTTCACAAACGTCCGCACGCGGGGGTGTGTGTCGATGCGGTACGCGGCGGCTTGTTCCCACTGGTGTGTATCGGCCACAACGAAATTGATATGGCTGTTTTCCACGGCCCGGACTTCCCGGCTTGTCCAGGTGTCCACATCCGCCGTTGAGCCGCTTCCCCGGCTGGCTTCAAACACCGGAACCTCCGGTGCCTCGCCTTGGCTCGTATCTGGCCGCATGTGCTCTCTCAGTGTCTCCAGCAACCATCCATACCACGGAGAACATAGCAACGCGTCCTTGACCTCCGCTGGCGGTTCGGCGGTGACGTAATCCCGCACATACCGTTCGACAATCCTCACCAGTTGCGGAAAAAGAGCCTGGGCGGGGACGGAACAATCCGATTGCTTTACATAGCGCCGCGTCAAATGGCTGGCCGTATCGAAGATCAATTCCTGCATCCGGTGGCTGTTTCGGCGCGCCTTCATATCCACGGTGGAATAGTCGCCCGGCCCGTTGATGGTTAGCCTGCCGTGAACATCGACGCTCAGACCCTTCATCTGCACTTCGGTCGGAATCTCCATTGGGTTGACTCGCAGAGGCGGAACGCGGTCCCATGCAAGGTCAACGCGATTGCGAATCGCCTGTGTGTAGCCGTCCACGCGCGGGAATCGAATCTCCAGGTGTTGCCGTTCAGGGAGCGCGTGAATGTGATACCTCTTCTCTCTTGGCTGTGCTGCCCCGTTCGGGTTTGCCTTGTAGGGAATCACTTCAAACGGCACACCGAAAACGGTAGATACCTCTTCGGGAAATTTCCCGTCCACCAGCGCATAGCTTGAACGCCTGAGTCCGCGCCCCACCACCTGCTCACAAAGCAACTGCGACATGAACGGGCGCAGCCCAATGATGTGCGTTACCGTGTTGCAATCCCACCCTTCCGTCAACATGCCCACGCTCACGATGCACCGCACGTCCCGGCCCGGCGGATGAAGGCCCCGTTTCATTTTGCGCGCCAGTTCCTCGAATCCTTCGGGATAAATCGGCCTGCCCTGCGGATCGCGCGTCCAGTCTGACTTTCCCACGGTGTCCAACGTGAAGCGCATCCATCGCGATTCATCGCTCTTTGCGCCCTCTGTGTCTGTCTCGTGGACCACCTTTGAATCCACGCGGATCGTGTACTCGGCTTCATCGGTGTTCCGAAAACCGGCGATATGCGCCAAGGGAATGTCTGCCGATTGTTCCCCCTTTGCCAGCCACGCATAGATCACTTGGGCAAGCCTTGTATTCTTGCAAACCAAAATGAAGACTGGTGGCCGCTCTTTGCCGTCCGCTTTCCACTTTGCAAGTTCCGTCTCCCACAGCCCGCCCAGCATCGAGATTGGCGTGTGCGCGTATTTGAGAACAGCTTCCGGCTTCGGATTCGCGCGTGTGCCGCCACGCTCGCCCGGTTTCAGTCTGTCTTCCAATATCCAACGCCAGATGTTCCGGTATCCCGGAATTTCCGCGCCCGTGGTATCCCTCACGGCCAACTGCGGAATCTTCACCAGCCCCGATTCAATCGCATCCACCAGCCCGAAATCGCTCACTACCCACGGGAAGGGCTTGTTCGTTTCTTGCCCCACGCGGCCCAGAAAATAAGGCGTCGCTGAGAGGTCCACACATAGGTTTATGCCCCAGTGTTTGTGAGCCTTATCCAGCCCATCTACCCAGACCGTCGCCTCTCTGAAAAATTCATCGTCCTCTTCGGGTTCCTCGTCCGGGTCCGGCTCTTCCTTGCGAATGCGGTACGCATGGTGCGCCTCATCATTCAGCACCAGAATGTTTTGCTTGCCGCTCACATCCCGGCCCAGCACGCGCTGGAGTAGCGCGGTGTCGCTCTCGATGTATTTCTGCTCGTACACTTCCACTTCGGTTAGCTCATCATGCGGCCCAACTCTCTCTGTGCCGGGTACCACGCGCATTGCGCCGCTCGCAGTAGCTGCCCGGTACGCTGCCAGCGTCACATACCGCTTGCCGCGCGCCGTAGTTGTTTTTTTACCAATTAAAATTCTGGATTTCACCTGTTGAACCTTGCCGCGCTTCTCAACCTTGGCGCTCACCCCGCCCGTTTGCATCGATTGCGGCTCAAACACATGCCAGTTCGTCACCAGCACGTGACCTTGCATCAGTTGCGGCATCAGGTGCGCCGGAACCAAATCCCTTGTGCGATATATACTCGCGTCGCCGCGCTCCGGCTTCAACTCCGTCAGCCGGTCCCGGATCGTCACGTTTGGGCATACCACCAGCGCCACGTCGCTGAAACGCGCGTCGTTACGATTGCTCATCTTGTTCAACAGGCTCCAGGCAATCACCATTCCCATTACGGTTGTTTTGCCCGCGCCCGTCGCCATCTTCGCCGCGTACCGCTCAAATCCTGTGTAGCCTTCTTCACTCCTGCGCTCTTCGCTCGGCTCATCGCGCGGAATGCGAATCCCCTGCAAGTAATCCTGCCGCGCCTCCCGCAGAAAAATGATGGTTTTCGCGGATTCCAATTGCGCATAAAACAGTCGCTTCTCCCGGCCCTCACGCTGCCACCACTGGAGCAAGTCAAATGTGGTGCGCGAAGCCCCCGGAAACCCGTCTCGCTCCCATCCGTCCCGGCGCTCACGGATCAGGTTCACCAGCGCCAGTTCGTACCCCGCCGGGTACAGCTTCGACGGACGCAATACATGCTCATCCGTGGTCCACGCTTCCATCTGGTCACGCGGAGGAAACACGATGGCTGGCCTTCGCCCTTCGCGCTGTTGCGGCATCTCGCCCTCGCGGATATACCAGTAACGGCGCGGCTCTTCAAACGGCGAATTCAGGATCGGTTCCGCAACTTCAAATTCGCTCATACGATTGCTCTCTTGGCCTATGCACTATGCCGAGCCCTGTCCCTTTATTAGCTGTTCTAACTTCCCCTCAATCGAAGTCAGCCGAGCCTCCAAATCGACCGGCCTATCTTTCTTGGACTGGTAGAGCCAAACGACACCCTTAAGCCATTCGCGCCTAGAATTTAGGCGCGGATCAATCACAGCAATCAGCAATGCCTCAAGTGCCGCCAATAGCTCTCCTGAACTTAGTTGATAAGTTTTTTCTCCGCCTTGCGCGATTCCGTTATCAGCT